>ENA-UERQ01000005-UERQ01000005.1-human-gut-metagenome-genome-assembly--contig:-NODE-5-length-194525-cov-9.093573_pt1 | contig 194525 bp, 187 predicted proteins | sample MGYA00242986_ERZ507987 | MGnify/ENA primary metagenome ERZ507987 (study PRJEB26167, sample SAMN06115429) | human gut metagenome | host: Homo sapiens | place: China:Chongqing | collected 2015-04-15...
ACGGCATCTGCGGCGACCTGTTCAAGGTCACCCCCATGCTGATCGAGGCCATCAAGGCCGCCAAGGCTGCGAAGTAAACGAATAAAAGCCAAGAGCCGCACGGGTTTTGCCCGTGCGGCTCTGTTCTGTTTGAACGCCTATGGGGGATACCGGCAGTTCAGGACTCCGCGCGCTCGGCGGCACAATCCGGATGCTCTGCGACAAACTCCGCCTCAGCCTCCGCCAGGATCTTTTTGTCTGCCTTGGAGGTGAGTTGGGATTTATCGAATTTGGCGAACAGGTCCGGCCGCCGTTCCATAGTGCGCTTGTAGCTCTGCTTTTTCCGCCAGGCAGCCACCTTACCGTGGTCACCGGAGAGCAGGATCTCCGGCACTGCTCGACCGTGCCATTCAGCCGGGCGGGAGTATTGGGGATATTCCAGCAGCCCGTTCCAGTGGGATTCCTCCTCAAAGCACTCCGCATCCGGCAGAACGCCGGGCACCATGCGGCACACCGCGTCCGCCACCGCCATGGCGGGGATCTCTCCCCCGGTGAGGACGAAGTCCCCCATGCTGATCTCCTCGTCCACACACTCGTCCAGGAACCGCTGGTCCACACCCTCATAGTGGCCGCAGACCAGGATCAAGTGGTCATATCGCGCTTTCAGCTCCTTGGCAACTTCCTGGGTGAAGGTGCGGCCGCAGGGGGAGAGGAAGATCGTCCGTCCGGGGCCGTAGGTCTCCACGATGTGGCTCCAGCAGCGGTACAGGGGATCTGCCTGCATGACAGCGCCCCGGCCGCCGCCGTAGGGATAGTCGTCCACCTGCATCTGCCTGTTGGTGGTGTATTGGCGGATCTGGTGGCTCTGGATGGAGATATAGCCTCGCTGCTGGGCCCGGCCCAGGATGCTCACGTTCAGCATGGCGTCCACTGAGTCTGGGAACAGCGTCATGATGTCAATTCTCATCCGTGGCCATCCCTTCCCAAACCTGGACCTCCATCCGGTTGGCGTCCAGGTCCACCGATTTGATAAACACATCCGGCACGGCGGGGATCAGATACTCCCGCGCTCCCCTGACCGTGTAGACCTTGTGAGCGGGATAGGAGTCCACCCGGGTGATCTCGCCCAGCGTCTCGCCGGTGGCGGCGTCACAGACGGTCATGCCCAGCAGCTCCGCATCAAAGCAGGCGCCCTCCGGCAGCTTGGCGTCTGCCCGGCGGATATACAGGTTCTTACCCTTCAGGGCCAGGGCCGCGTTCATATCATCCACGCCGGGGAACTTCATCAGCACCAGGGACTTGTGGACGTGGTTGGCAGTGGGGGTGACGGGGGCCCCGTCCAAATAGAACGTCTGGAACTGGGTCAGGAAGGCAGGGTCCTGGCCGTCCGGCTGTACCCGCACCTCGCCCCGGATGCCGTGGGCGTTGACGATGCGGCCGATTTTGATGGTTTCCAATCTCATAGGAGCGCTCCTTTGGGAAGTGATGGCACGCCGGGCCGTCTCCGACCCGGACAGGAGGCAGGCGGGCCCCGTACCCTCCTGCCTGACAACGTTTATTGGCTTGTTTCTGTGTCCGCCCTTCCCAGGGCGGAGGCGGGGAACAGAGAGATGGTCCCGTTGTCGTTGAGATAGCGCAGCAGGGACAGCAGGATGGGCAGGCCGAACAGGCCCACGATGCCAAACAGGTGGTTGCCCACAAACATGCTCATCAGTGTCAGCACAGGATGCAGGCCGATCTGTGCCCCCACGATCCGGGGCTCGATGATGTTGCGGATGACGGTGATGATGACGTACAGAACCAGCAGTGCGAAGGCGTGGGGAAGATCTCCGCCCAGCGCGGAGAGAATGACCCAGGGGATCATGATACCTCCGGTGCCCAGAACGGGGAGAATGTCGAAAATAGCGATCAGCAGCGCCACCAGAATCGCACGGTTCACGCCGATGAGGGTCAGACCGACGGATAGTTCCACAAAGGTGATGGACATGATGAGGGCGTAGGAGCGGATGCAGACGAACAGCGTTCCCACCACATACGCCTTGACCTGGAGTACCAGATTCCGGGTGCTCCCCTGGAGGCAGCCCAGGCAAAACCGCACGATCTTCTGGTAGTCGACGGCGATGAAGAATGTGGAAATCACCATCAGCAGCAGCCGGATCAGGAAGCCGGGCAGGGAGGTGGCGAAAGAGGTGGCCATGGACACACCGCCCACCAATACGACGGAGAGACTGGAGACCAACTGCCACAGCATATTGAGCAGCTGGGACTGCAGCTCCTGCAACGCGGACATGAGGGAGGGGTCCAGCTTGGCCAGCAGTTCCTCCAGCCAGGCGAAAAAGTCAGTGAGCTCCGGGAGAATATAGGCGGAATAGAGCGAGGGAATCTGCTGCACCACAGATGTGATAGTGGCCGTGATCCGGATTCCCGCCAGCGCCAGCAGCAGGCCGATGGTGCCGTATGTGAGGACCACCAGCAGTACCGCCACCAACCCCTTGGGCGCGTGGAGCACCCGGGAGAGGAAGCGGATGGGGCGGCGCAGAACATAGGCGATCAGAAACGCCAAGACGAACGGCAGCAGTAGCGGCAGCGCATACTGCAGCAACAGATAACTCAGCACCAGAATCAGCGCTAGATAGGTCACATCAATGATGAATTTTTTCTTTTTTTCTGTGGACACCAAAAGCCTCCAATCCCACAGGCAGCGTCACCTGACGCTTGCGGTGTAGTACAAGTAAGCAGTGGAACGGGCTGGCCGAAGCGGCGGGGCCGCAGCCCGGACAGCGGCAGCGAAATGATCGAAAAAGGAGGAGGCCTGGCCTCCTCCCTTCGGATCTGGCGGAAGCGGCCCGCCGGATGATCGGTTCAATCTACAATATCTACGGAAACCTTCTGGCCGGTGCGCTGGGCATAGGACCGGATGACAGTCCGGATCTCCTTGGCGATGCGGCCCTGCCGGCCGATGACCTTTCCCATGTCGTCGGGGGCGACGCGCAGCTCCAGCGTCAGCTCCTGGGGACCCTCCACCTCAGTGACAGAGACGGCCTCCGGATCATCCACAAGGTTTCTGGCGATGTAGAGCAGCAACTCTTTCATGCCCGATCCTCCGGATCAGAGGACTTCTACTTTTTTCAGCAGAGCTCTGACGGTGTCGGTGGGCTGGGCGCCGGACTTGATCCAGGCCTGGGCGCGCTCCGTGTCGATCTTGATCTCAGCAGGGGAGACGCAGGGGTTGTAAGTGCCGATCTCCTCGATGAAGCGGCCGTCCCGGGGGAAACGGGAGTCCGCTACCACAACGCGGTAGAAAGGAGCCTTCTTGGCGCCAAGGCGGCGCAGTCTGATTTTCACCATAATTTGTTACCTCCAACAGTAAACTCGAAATTTTTTATCTATAAATGCATAGCACTTATATCCACTTTATTTCAGCCGCTTCTTGCGGCCGAAGCCGTGCATCCGGCTGCCCAGGCCGCCGCCTCCCATTTTGGAAAGCCGTCCCCGGGTCATCTGCTTGGTCAGCTGTTGCATCATATCGAACTGCTTCAGCAGCCGGTTCACATCCACCACCTCCAGGCCGCAGCCGGCAGCGATGCGCTTTTTCCGGCTGGCGTTCAGGATCTGGGGATTCTCCCGCTCCAGCGGGGTCATGGAGAGGATGATGGCCTCCGTGTGGGCCAGGGCCTTGTCATCGATGGTGGCACCGGCCATCTGGCGGCCCAGAGCACCGGGCATCATGCTGGCGATCTGGCTCAGGTCACCCATATTCCGCAGCTGCTGGAGCTGTTCGTAGTAATCCTGCAGCGTCAGGCGGTTTTTCCGGAGCTTTTCCTCCAGCTTGGCGGCCTGATTTTCGTCGTAGGTCTGCTGGGCCTTTTCGATGAAGGACAGCATATCGCCCATACCCAAAATGCGGGATGCCATCCGGTCCGGATGGAAGGGCTCGATCATATCCAGCTTCTCGCCGGTGCCCACGAACTTGATGGGCTTGCCGGTGGAGGCCCGGATAGAGAGGGCAGCGCCGCCGCGGGCGTCGCCGTCCAGCTTGGTCAGCACCACGCCGTCGATGCCCAGCGCCTCGTCAAAGGCAGTGGCGGCGTTCACCGCATCCTGGCCGGTCATGGCATCCACCACCAGCAGGATCTCATTGGGATGGACGGCAGCCTTCATCCGCTTCAGCTCATCCATCAGGGACTCATCCACATGGAGCCGGCCGGCGGTGTCCAGGAAGACCATATCACTGCCGTGGTCCCGGGCATGGCGGATTGCATTCTCTGCAATCTGCACCGGGTCACCTTGACCCTGCTCGAATACCGGCAGGTCCAGCTGGCCACCCACCACCTTCAATTGCTCGATGGCGGCGGGACGGTACACGTCGCAGGCGGCCAGCAGGGGCCGCTTGCCAAGCTGCCGGCGCATCAGCCCCGCCAGCTTGGCGGTGGTGGTGGTCTTGCCGGCGCCCTGCAGGCCCACCATCATCACAACGGTGGGACCGCTGTTGGCCATGGAGAGCCGGGCGGTGCCGCCGCCCATGAGCTTTGTCAGCTCTTCGTTGACGATCTTGATGACCTGCTGGGCGGGCGTGAGGCTGTCCAACACGTCGGACCCCACAGCCCGCTCTGTCACGGTAGCCACGAAGTCCTTGACCACCTTATAGCCTACGTCGGCCTCCAGCAGGGCCAGACGGACTTCCCGCATGGCCTCCCGGACGTCGTTCTCTGTCAAGCGGCCCTTGCCCCGCAGCTTCTTGAATGTTGCGTTCAGTTTTTCGGTGAGCCCTTCAAATGCCATGCGATCATTCCTTCAAAGCGGTGGCTTCCGCGTGAATCAATTCCGCCAGCTCAGTCAGACGGGGGTCCTCATACTGGCGGTAGTTGATGGTCTTCAGCTCGGCAGCTGCATCCTCGATGGCCTGCAAATGGCCCCGCATCTGCTCGAAGCGCCGGATCAGGCCGGTCTTGTCCTCCACCTCCTGCATGACGCCCTCCGCCCGGACGATCACGTCCCGGACGCCCTGGCGGGAGATGCCGGCGTTTTCCGCGATCTCAGCCAGAGACAGGTCCTCATTGTAATAGAGGTCAAAGAATTCCTTCTGCCGCTCGGTGAGGAGTTCGCCGTAAAAATCGAAGAGCATGGTCATGCGGTATGTCTGATTTTTCATGAACTCCCTCATTTCTGTAAAGCTGTATTCCTTTACAACGAGAAATAGTTTACAGGATTTTGCCGGAAAAGTCAAGGGGAAAAACGAAAGAAATCCGGAAAAAATTCCCCTCCGGCAGACCGGAACGGCTTGCCAAATCCGCGTTTGCGGCATAGACTGAGAGGGACTGAACAGAACGGAGGGAGTTTATGGTATTCGACGCGCATTCGGATCTGCTGTACGATGTGACCCGGCGGCGCCTGCTGGGGGAGCGGCGGGTGCTGGAGCACCACCATCTGGACCGGCTGCGGCGGGGCGGCGTGGAGGGGCTGGTGCTGGCCGTCTGGGCCAGCGGTCCCCGAGAGACGTTCTGGAAGGACACCGCCTGGAAGGATCCTGCATCCAATTTGGGCCGCACCCATCAGATATTTGCCTGTGCCCGGGCAGACCTGGCGGAATGTCCGCAAATCCGCCCGGTCCACACCGCAGCGGAGGCAGAGGCTGCCCGGGCAGCGGGCCAAATCTACGCCTTCCTGGCGGTGGAGGGCATGGCGGCCATCGGCGGGAACCCCGCCGGCGTGGACTGGTACTACGGCCAGGGCGCCCGGCTGGGGATGCTCACCTGGAACGAGACCAATGCCCTGGCCGCCGGAGCCGGAGGCGATCCTCAGGCGGGGCTGACGGAGGCGGGACGCCGGGCGGTGCGCCGGATGGGAGAACTGGGGATGGTGGTGGACGTGTCCCATCTGAACGACGGCGGCTTCTGGGACGTGATGGACCTGGCCGCCGGGCCGGTGATCGCATCCCACTCCAACTGCCGTGCCCTGTGCGATGTGCGCCGGAACCTGTCCGACGACCAGCTGCGCCGCATCCGGGACACCGGCGGCGTGGTGGGGCTGAACGCCTTCCACGGCTTTGTCCACGCCGAGCCCCGGCAGCAGACCGCCAGGACCCTGGCCCTCCACGCCGTCCACATGGCGGAGGTCATGGGGGTGGAGCATGTGGGCTGCGGCTTCGACTTCTGCGAGTTTATGGGCCCTGGAAACGAGGGGGCAGAGGGCCTGGAAAGCGCCGCCCACATCCGGAACCTCTTCTACTGGCTGGAAAAGCTGGGGATGAACCGGCAGGAGCTGGAAATGGTCGCCCGGGGCAATTTCCTGCGGGTTCTGGCGGGGCCAGACCTGCCGCCGCAATGAGAAAGACAGCTGCTCCCCATCGGAGCAGCTGTCTGATTTTCTGCATCACGGCTGTGTGAAGCCTAGATAGCGGGTGCCCTGAAAGGTCAGGCGGCCCGTGTCCCCTTCCACCAGGAGACCATACTCCCGGCCACTGACGGAGAACTCCATCCGGTCACCGCTCTCCACCTGAAAGGTGACATAGTACCGGGTGGAGGTGGTCATGTGATGGGTCTCGCCTCCGTGGTGATGGTGGGAGACATCGATCCGCTTGGCCACCACAGTGGCCTCCACCGTCAACCGGGGGGAGTTGTTGTTCCGGTGCCACTGGCTGACACCCCGGACGATCATCACAATGAAGAGACAGAGCACCAGGGCGAAGATCAGAAAGAACAAAATTTCGAATCCGCCGCCGAACATAAAGGAGTCTAAAAGCCCCATGCCGCCAAAGCCGGGCGTGGTCATGAAGATCCCACCTTTTCCTCTTGTTGAGACTGATTTTACCAGATACCGCATAAGTCGGCAAGAAAGAATTTGAATTATGGGAAGAGATATACTATAATAATCCCATGTTGTATTCCACAGAAGAGGAGTTGAGACCTTGGAAAGAACCAGAATCCAACTGGCCGACGGGGTGTATCTCACCTATCTGCCGGCCAGAAAGTTCAAGACCAGCCTGCTCTCCGCCCAGTTCGTCACCCCGCTGCAGCAGGAGACTGCCTCCGCTTATGCGCTGCTGCCGGCCATCCTGCGCCGGGGCACGGTGCGCTATCCCGACCTGGGGGCGTTGTCCGCCCGGCTGGACCGGCTGTACGGTGCCTCTGTGGACTACACCGTCCGCAAGCAGGGCGAGAATCAGTGCGTAGGCTTCGTGGCCAGCTTTATCGACGACAGCTACATCCCCGGTGGGGAACAGCTGCTGGAGCCGGTGGCGGAGCTGTTGGGAGAGCTGCTGTGCGATCCCGTGACCGAGCGGGGCCGCTTTGTGACCGCTTATTTTGAGGGGGAGAAGACCAACCTGATTGACGCCATCCGCAGCCAGGTGAATGACAAGCGGGAGTATGCCTACGCCCGATTGCTGCGGGAGATGTGCGACGGGGAGCCCTACGGCATCAGCCGCCTGGGCGACGAGGCGGGTGCGGAGAAGCTGCAGATGCCAAAGCTCCACGCCCTGTACGGAGAGCTGCTTGCCACCGCCAGGCTGGAGCTGTTCTACTGCGGCAGCGCATCCCTGGAGCGGGTACGGGAGGCGTTGGCCGCAGCTTTCGCCACGCTGCCCAGGGATGGGATCCGGGACATCGCTCCGTCCACGCCCCATCCGGCTCGGACCGAGGTGAAGCGGGTGGAGGAGGCCATGGACGTGACTCAGGGCAAGCTGGGTATGGGCTTTGCCTGCGGCAGCGACGACTACGCCGCCGCGCTGATGGGCAATACCCTGTTTGGCGGCAGCAGCAACTCCAAGCTGTTTTTGAACGTGCGGGAGAAGCTGTCCCTGTGCTACTACGCCTCGTCCGCCTACCACCGGCAGAAGCGGCTCATCACCGTCTCCTCCGGCATTGAGTTCCAGAACTACCAGAAGGCCTATGACGAGATCATGGCCCAGCTGGCCGCCGTGCAGGCTGGCCGCCTGGAGGACTGGGAGCTGGAGGGCGCCCGCAGTACGCTGCTGAATGCCTACGCCTCCATGGGAGATTCCCAGGGGAAGCTGGAGAACTTCTACCTGGGCCAGGCGGCCACCGGACAGGAGGACACGCCGGAGCTGCTGGCGGAGCAGGTGCGGCACGTGACGGCGGAACGCATCTTTGACGCCATGCAGACCGTCTCTCTGGATACGGTGTACTTCCTGAAGGGAAAGGAGACTGCGGAATGAAGCAGACGTTTTACGAGCGGATCGGCGAGTCCGTCTACCGGGAGGTGCTGCCCAACGGATTGCAGGTCTGCGTGGTCCCCAAGCCGGAGCACGCCAAGAAGTACGCCTTCTTTGCCGCCCGGTACGGCGGGATGGACACCCGCTTCTGTCTGGACGGTAAGTGGCTGGACACACCGGCGGGCATTGCCCACTACCTGGAGCACAAGATGTTCGACACCAAGGAGGGTAACGCCCTCCAGGAGCTGGCGAAAAACGGCGCGGAGCCCAATGCCTTCACCTCCAACGCCATGACCGGCTACTACTTCGACTCCACGGAGCACTTTGAGGAGAATCTGGAGATCCTGCTGTCCTTCGTCTCTATCCCCTATTTCACGGAGGAGAGCGTGGCCAAGGAGCAGGGCATCATCGGCCAGGAGATCCGCATGATCGAGGACAACCCCGACTGGCAGCTCTACACCCGGATGATGCAGGCCCTGTACCAGAAGAGCACTGCCCGGACCTCTATCGCCGGGACGGTGGAGAGTATCTCCCACATCACAGCGGAGACACTGTACGACTGCCACAAGGCATTCTACACCCCCTCCAACATGATTTTGACAGTGGTGGGCAACGTGGATCCGGTCCATGTGGCGGACCTGGCCCGGCGGATCCTACCCCGGGAGGGTGGGCCGGTGGTCCCCCGGGACTACGGCCAGGAACCCGCCCAGGTGGCGGCAAAGGAGACCCGCATGGCCATGGAGGTCTCTGCCCCTCAGTTCCTGACGGCCTACAAGTGCGCCCCGGCGGCGGACGGGGAGGACTACCTCCGTACCGCCGTTCTGGGAGACATGGCCTGCGACATCCTGCTGGGGGATTCCAGCCCCCTGTACCAGCGGCTTTATGAGGAGGGGGTCATCAACACCAGCTTCGGCGGCGCCTTTGAGATGATGCCGGGCGTGGCATACCTCTATGCCGGCGGCGACAGCAAGGACGCCCGCCGGGCTGCCGCTGAGATCCAGAGGGAGGCGGAGCGCCTGGCAGCGGAGGGCATCGACGAGGACTATTACCAGCGGGTGCGCCGGGCGTCCTTCGGCTCCAACCTCCGGGGGCTGAACTCCTTTGAGAACATCGCCGTGACCCTGACGGAGGGGTATTTCCACGGCTATGATCCCTTCCGCTTCCCCCAGGTGTTCGACTCCATCACCAAAGAGGACGTGGCCGCCTTCCTGCGCCGCAATCTGACCGCGGAGCGGGCTGTGCTCAGCGAGATCGTGCCCAGGGAGAACTGAATCCAAGACAGAGAAAGAGGGGAACCCCATTTGAGAGCATTACAGGATATGCCCATCAGCTTTCCCGGCCTGTTCGGGGACTGGTCCTTCAATCCCGACCCTATCGCCGTTCATATCGGCCATGGGATCTACTGGTACGGCATCATTTTGGCCATCGGCCTGCTGGCGGGCCTGGTGCTGTGCATGAAGCAGGCCAAGCGCTACGGCCTGACAGAGGACAATGTGCTGGATATGGTGCTGTGGGCGGTGCCCAGCTGCATCATCGGCGCCCGCCTTTACTATGTGATCTTCTATCTGGACCTCTACCGCAACGCCGATGGCAGCTTAAACTGGGGCGAGATGGTGGCGGTCTGGGACGGCGGCCTAGCCATCTACGGCGCGGTGATTGCCGGGGCCATCGTGGCATTTTTCTACACCCGGCACAAGAAGATCAAGATGGGCGCCATGACGGACCTGGCGGTGATGGGCCTGCTGCTGGGCCAGTGCATCGGCCGCTGGGCCAACTTCATCAATCGGGAGGCCTTCGGCGCCGAGACCACGCTGCCCTGGCGGATGCGCCTGTGGACCAGCGCCACGGAGTATATCGAGGTCCATCCCACGTTTTTCTATGAGAGCCTGTGGAATCTGATCGGGCTTCTGCTGATCCTGCTCGTGGTCTCCAAAGCCCGCCGGTTCGATGGGGAGAACACCTGGTTCTACTTCCTGTGGTACGGCCTGGGCCGGTTCTGGATCGAGGGGCTGCGGACGGACAGCCTGTATCTCTTTAACTGGACGTTCCTGGGGCAGCCCATCCGGGTGTCTCAGGCGCTGAGTCTGCTTCTGGCAGTCACCGCCGCGGTGATGCTGTTCTACAACATCAAGATCAAAAAGCACTCGCGGGATGAGTTGCTGGTGAATCAGGTGGCGGCGGAAGCCGCCGAGGGGACGGCAGAGGCGGATATTTCCACGGCGGAAGCGGGAGAGAGTGTCCCTGCCGGACAGGAGGAGCCGGAGCTCCCCCAGCCGCCGGAGACCCAAAACGGGGAAGGGGGAGAGACTGATGGCAACACGCATTGACGGCAAGGCGCTGGCGGCCAAGGTCAAGGCGCAGACGGCAGAGGCAGCGAAGTCCCTGTACCGGCGGCCGGGCCTTGCGGTGATCCTGGTGGGGAATGACCCCGCCTCCCGGGTCTATGTGACCGGGAAGGAAAAGGACTGCGCCGAGTGCGGTTTTTTAAGCTTTGAGCACGCCCTGCCGGAGGACACCACACAGGAGACGCTGCTGGACCTGATCCAGGAGCTCAACCGCGACCCACAGGTGGACGGCATCCTGTGCCAGCTTCCTTTGCCCGGGCATCTGGACGAGGAGGCGGTGCTGAACGCCATCGCCCGGGACAAGGACGTGGATTGCTTCCACCCCTATAACGTGGGCCGCCTGATGATCGGTGATCCGGTGTTTCTGCCATGCACCCCTGCCGGCGTCATGGAGATGCTGCGGGAATACGGCATCCCCGTCCGGGGCAGGCGGTGCGTGGTGCTGGGCCGCAGCAACATCGTGGGCAAGCCCATGGCCATGCTGCTGCTCCAGCAGGACGGCACCGTGACGGTCTGCCACTCCAAGACGCCGGGACTGGCGGCCATCACCCGGGAGGCGGACATCCTGGTGTCCGCTGTGGGCCGGGTGGGGCTTGTCACACCGGATATGGTGAAGGAAGGGGCCGTGGTCATCGACGTGGCCATGAACCGGAACAGCGAGGGCAGGCTCTGCGGCGATGTAGACTTCGCCGCGGTAGAACCCAAGGCATCCTACATCACTCCGGTGCCCGGCGGCGTGGGGCCCATGACCCGGGCCATGCTGATGCGCAATATCCTCACCGCAGCCCGGAACCACCAGGCGGAGAAGTGAACAGACGAAAAGAGCGCCGCGGCCAAAAGCCGCGGCGCTCTTGATTTGTATGGGGAGAAGCTACCGTTCCTCCCGGAAATACGCCAGACCCAGGCTGGCGGGGGGCTGATTCTCCTTCTTGTTCCGCAGGGAGACAAAAATCAGCACCGCGATGGTCACGAGATACGGCAGCATGTTGAAGAGGTACGTGTCCCGCCGGCCCAGGCCGGGGATGATGAGGTACACCCAGAACAGCAGGCCGAACAGGTAGGAGCCCCAGATAGCGTTGACTGTCCGCCAGGTGGCGAAGATCACCAGCGCCACGGCCAGCCAGCCCAGGGACTCGATGGTGCCGTCGTTGGCCCAGGTGCCCTTGATGTAGTCCATGGTGTAGTACAGGCCGCCGAGACCGGAGACACCGGCGCCCACGCAGGTGGCCAGGTACTTGTTGCGGGAGACGTTGATGCCCGCCGCATCGGCCGTGGCAGGATTCTCACCCACGGACCGCAGGTTCAGGCCCGGCCGGGTGCGGTTGAGGAACAGCTGCAGCACCACGGCCAGCACAATGGCCAGATATACCATGAAGCCATAGCTGAACAGCAGCCGCCCAGGAAGCCCCAGGTCCGACAGGCCGGGGATGGTGGCCCGGTACACGGCGCTGGTGGCGGCTACGGAGATCTGGCCCACGCCGCCGGCCATGGAGTTCAGGGTGCCGCCGAAGAAGTTGGCCACACCGCCGCCGAAGATGGTCAGCGTCAGGCCGGTGACGTTCTGGTTGGCCCGGAGGGTGATGGTCAGGAAACTGTACAGCAGACCGCCCAGGGCGGAGGCGGCGAACGCCGCCAGCAGAGAGATCACCAGACACACGAAACCGGAGGGATCGGGATTGTTGAACTCATAGAAGAAGGAGGCCGCCAGTCCCGCAATACCGCCCAGATACATGATCCCGGGGACGCCCAGGTTCAGGTTGCCGGATTTCTCTGTCAGGATCTCGCCCATGGCGCCGAACAGAATGACGGTGCCGAACTGGATAGCAGACTGAATCAGCTGAACAATTTGGTCGACGCTCATTTGGCCCCCTCCTTTCCGCCCCGCAGGATGATGCGGTAGTTGATGAAGAATTCGCTGCCCAGAATGAAGAACAGGATGATGCCCGTAATGATATTGGAGGCGTAGTCATTCAGGTTGAACTGGGAGGCGATCTGAATGGCGCCCTTCTGCAGAAACACCAGCAGGAAGGAGATCAGGATCATCACAAAGGTGTTGAACTGAGCCAGCCAGGCCACGATGATGGCGGTGAAGCCACGTCCGCCGGCGGTGGAGGTGGAGATGGTGTGGCTGGCGCCGGCCACGGCGATGAAGCCTGCCAGACCGCAGATGGCGCCGGAGATAGCCATGGTGCGGATGGTGACCTTCTTCACGTTGATGCCGGCGTACCGGGCGGTGTTCTCACTGTCGCCCACCACGGAGATCTCATATCCCTGCTTGGAATATTTCAGGTACAGGAACATCCCCACCGTCAGCAGCAGCACCAGGACAACGTTCAGGCCGTATTCCTGGCCGAACAGCTCCGGGAACCAGCCGTCCTTGGTTCGCTGGTTGATAACGCCCACGGTATTGGAGCCCACGGGATTTTCCCACAGGGCCACAAAGTAGCTGGTGAGCTGGATGGCCACGTAGTTCATCATCAGGGTGAACAGCGTTTCATTGGTGTTCCACACAGCCTTGAAGGTGGCGGGCACCATACCCCACGCCGCACCAGCCAGCAGGCTGACCACCGCCATGATGACCAGCAGCAGGGGGGTGGAGATATCGCCGCCGAAGGCCCGCATAAACCCGGCGGTGACGATGCCGCCGATGAGGATCTGTCCCTCGGCGCCGATGTTCCAGAAGCGCATCTTGAAGGCGGGGGCCAGCCCCACGCCGATGCACAGCAGCATCATGGCGTCCCGGACAGTAACCCAGCTGCGCCGGGGGGTGCCGAAGGCGCCGTCAAAGATGCCCTCGTACACCTGGAAGGGGTTCAGCTTGGTGACGGCGAAGATGAAGATGCCGCTCACGACCAGGGACAGCAGCACCGCGATGATCCGGATGGCCCATGCCTTGGGGCGGGCGATGCCGTCCCGCTTGGCGATGCGGAGCAGAGGCTCCCTGTGGGTCTTACCCTGTGTCATGCCTCCTTCGCCTCCTTTACAAAGCGGGTCATCAGCAGGCCCACTTCCTCTTTGGTGGTGGTGCGGCCGTCCACAATACCGCTGACCTGGCCGCCGCAGAGCACCAGGATCCGGTCGCACAGCTCCAGCAGCACGTCCAGGTCCTCGCCCACATAAATGACGGCCACGCCTTTCAGCTTCTGCGCCGTCAGCAGGTTGTAGATGGTGTAGGAGGTGTTGATGTCCAGGCCCCGCACCGCGTAGGCGGTCATCAGCACCGAGGGATTCTGGGCGATCTCACGTCCCACCAGCACCTTCTGCACGTTGCCGCCGGAGAGCCGGCGGACAGGCGTGTTGATGCTGGGGGTCAGCACATCCAGTTCCTCCTTCACCCGCTCCGCCAGCTGGCGGGGCGGCTTGCGGTCCAGCAGGGGTCCCCGGCCGGAACGGTAGGTCTTGAGCATCATGTTGTCCGCCATGCCCATGGAACCCACCAGTCCCATGCCTAGCCGGTCCTCCGGCACAAAGGCCATGGACACGCCGATGTCGTGGATCTGCCGGGGATTCTTGCCCAGCAGCTCCTCACCGCCCTTGTCCACCGGCACATGCTGACCGGCGATGGGTTCGTCGGGGGCGGGGGGATGATAGATGACGTGGGACCCGGGCTGGGTAACCCGCAGGCCGGCGATGGCCTCCAGCAGTTCCTTCTGGCCGCTGCCGGAGATGCCGGCAATGCCCAGAATCTCCCCGCCGTAGGCGTCGAAGGAGACATGGTCCAGAGCCTTGATGCCGTCGGGAGTCAGGACCGTCAGATCCTTCACCTCCAGCCGCAGGTTGCGGTCCTCCATCAGGGGACGGTCGATGTTCAGCGTTACCGCATGGCCCACCATCATGTCCGTCAGCTTCTGGGGAGAAGTGTCGCAGGTGGCCACGTCCCCGATATAGCGGCCCTTGCGGAGCACCGCCACCCGGTCGGACACGTCCATGACCTCGTGGAGCTTGTGGGTGATGATGACCAGGGCCTTGCCGTCTGCCTTCATATTCCGCATGACATCGAAGAGCCGGTCCGTCTCCTGGGGGGTCAGCACAGCGGTGGGCTCATCCAGGATCAGGATGTCTGCGCCCCGGTAGAGGACCTTGATGATCTCCACCGTCTGCTTCTCCGACACGGACATGTCGTAGATCTTCTTGTTGGGATCAATGGAAAAACCATATTTCTCACTGATCTCCAGGATTTTGGCGGAGGCGGCCTTCAGATCCAGCTTGCGCTCTCCGTCCAGTCCCAGGACGATGTTTTCCGCTGCGGAGAACACGTCCACCAGCTTGAAGTGCTGGTGGATCATGCCGATACCGCAGGCAAAGGCGTCCTTGGGGGAGGCAATGGTGGTGGGCTCGCCGTTCACCAGGATCTTCCCTTCGTCCGGGAAGTAGATGCCGGCCAGCATATTCATCAGTGTGGTCTTGCCGCTGCCGTTCTCCCCCAGCAGGGAGAGGATTTCGCCCCGCCTGATCTCCAGGGAGATATCGTCGTTGGCAACCACCTTGCCGAACCGCTTTGTGATGTGCCGCAGTTCAATGGCAGTGGTATGTTCCAAACAGATCATCCTTTCTTTTAGTGTCGGTTCCGCGCCATGGCCGCAGGCACATGCCTGCGGCGCGGGCCTCCGGAGGGAAAAGAAAAGGGAAAAAAGACCCCGGCGGCCGATGCCGCGGAGGGGATGGAGCGATTTGAGAGAAAGGGGCTGCCAAAGGGCAGCCCCTTTCGTTGGATATTTAGTTGTTGTTCAGCTCAGTGATGCCGTCGATCCGCAGAGAGAAGTACGGAGCGGAGCGCAGCACGGACTCCTGGAAGGCGCCGTCCACGATGGCCTCGCCGGTGTCGTTGACAAAGTCGCCGTCGCTGTCCAGACCGAACGCAGATGTCACATGACCGTCGGCGTCCACCTGATAGGACCCGTCGGCAGCGGGCTGGCAGGTGAACTTGGAGGTGTCGAACACCTTCAGGCTGCCGTCCTTGATGCTGGACCAAGCGGCGTCCACGGCCTCCTGGGTGCCCTCGGCGCACTCAGGCCCCAGCTTGGAGATCATCACAGCGTCCTCACTGATGCCCACGGCATAGTCCACGGGCACTTCCTCGCCGGCGATGAACTTCTCCAGGGTGTCCCGGTACAGGACGGACCAGTTGTTCTGGGAAGAGGTCAGAGCGGCGGTGGGCGCCACTTCCAGCATATCAATGTTGTAGCCCACAGAGTAGACCACAGAGCCGGCATCCTTCTGCGCCTGGACGGCGGAGGGGGCACCGGTGGAGTCGGCGTGCTGGCCGATGATGACGCAGCCGCGGGCCATCAAGGCATTGGCGGCCTCGCCCTCAGCCACGGGATCATACCAGGAGTTGGTGTACTGGACCTCCATGTAGGCCTCGGGAACCTGGGTCTGGATGCCCAGCAGGAAAGCGGTGTAGCCACAAACCACCTCGGCATAGGGATAGGCACCCACATAGCCCACCTTGGGATCGGTGACGGTGCCGGCGTCCATCAGCTCTTTCAACTTCATGCCGGCCACCACGCCGGAGACGTAGCGGGACTCATATGTATAGGGGAACAGGTTCTTGTAGTTGTCCAGACCGGAGGTGGCGGCCATGTCGCCGGTGCAGGAGACGAAGGTAACGTCGGGATAATCCTCGGCGGCATCCAGCATGTAGCTCTGGTGGCCATAGGAGTCAGAGAAGATGATATTGCAGCCCTCTTCCGCCAGATCCACGGCGGCGTCATAGCAGTTTTCATCCTCCGCGATGTTGTAGCGGAAAATAACCTGAGAATTGGCTTCAATACCTAACTCTTCACAGGCGGCAGTCAGGCCCTCGATATGGGCCGCGTCATAACCGGAGTTGATGTCGTGGACGCAGATCAAACCGATCTTGACATCCGCGGCGCTGCCGCTGGATTCCTCATTGGCGGCGGGGTCTTCGGCGGGGCTGTCGGTGCTCTCCTCGTCGGAGCCGCCGCAGGCCGCCAAGCTGAGCGCCATGACCAGCGTCAGCAGCAGTGCAAGGAACTTCTTCATTCTACTTTCCTCCTTAAAATAAAATTGGGTGGATCACTGCAAGGGACAAAGCGGGGTGTTTCCCCTCTCTATTGCCATCATACAGGGTCAAACGGAAAAATTCAACCGGATTTTTACTTTTTTTAGGCGGATAGACCAAAAAAATACCGACCTAAATAGGTCGACCTTTGGCAGTGCGCACAATAATAAGACGAAAAAGACAAACAAGGAGAGCGTTTTTTTCGCTCTCCTTGTAGAAAATTGACAGATTGACCTTTTTTGGATCTTACATGGAGACGGCGGTGCCGGTTTTTCCGGCGATGCCGTCCTTGGCCTTCTCCAGCAGGGTGATGAGGGCTGTGCGGCCGGGCTTGGACGCGGCGAACTTCACGGCAGCCTGGACCTTGGGCAGCATGGAGCCGGGGGCGAACTGGCCTTCCGCCTCGTACTGCCGGGCCTCCTCCGGCGTCAGGTGATCCAGCCACTTCTGATCCGGCTTGCCGAAGTTGATGGCCACCTTCTCCACGGCGGTGAGGATGATGAGGGCGTCCGCGTCCAGGCTCTCCGCCAGCAGTTCGGAGGCGAAATCCTTGTCGATGACGGCGCCTGCGCCCTTCAGGTGGTTGCCCTCCGTCCGGTAGACGGGGATACCGCCTCCGCCGCAGCCAATGACTACCTGGCCCGCCTCCATCAGCGTACGGATGGTCTCGATCTCCACAATGGCTTTGGGTTTGGGAGAGGCCACGCAGCGGCGCCAGCCCCGGCCTGCGTCCTCCATGACGCAGTTGCCCCGGCGGCGCATCTCCTCCGCCTCCTCCTCAGTCATAAAGGTACCGATGGGCTTGGAGGGATTCTGGAAAGCCGGATCCGCCGGGTCTACCTCCACCTGGGTGAGGACGGTGGCCACGGGCTTTTGGATGCCGCGGTTCAGCAGTTCCTCCCGCAGGGAGTTCTGCAGGTCATAGCCGATATACCCCTGGCTCATGGCAGTGCAGACGGACATGGGGGCGATGGGATGGCTGTGATCCTCCCGGGAGAGGGTGGTCATGGCGATGTTGATCATGCCTACCTGGGGGCCGTTGCCGTGGGCCACCACCACCTGATGGCCCTCCTGAATCAGGTCCACGATGGCCTTGGCGGTGTGCTTCACAGCGACCATCTGCTCCGGCAGGTTGTTGCCCAGGGCGTTGCCGCCCAAGGCGATAACGATACGTTTGCCCATAGTTGGTGTATCCCTTCTTCACAAATGATAGTGGTCGAACCTATCAGATAGTTTTGGCGGGAATGCCCACGCTATTCCCGCCAAAACTTGAAATTTTTAGAACGATCAGAACAGCTTCCGCTTGCTGCCCTGGTCCAGGGCCATCAGCGCGGAGACCGGGTCCTTCACTTTGCTCATCAGGATCATGGCCGCGATGATGTAGGGCTTATAGCTGGCCTCCTTGTACAGGGGCACCAGGTATCGGTCGAACACGGAGTTGTCCACCTCGCCCTCCGGGCAGCTGAGGCCGGTGATATCGGCGGGCAGGCAGTGCAGGTACAGGGCCTTGCCGTTCTTCGTCCGCTTCATCATCTCTTCGGAGCAGGTCCAGTCCTTGTGCTGGGCGTTCTGGGCCAGCAGCTGCTTCTCCAGAGCGTCGATACCCGCCTGGTCACCGGCCTGATACAGCTTGGTCCGCTGTTCCATGGCGGCAAAGGGCGCCCAGCTCTTGGGATAGACGATGTCGGCGCCGTCGAAGGCATCCTCCATGGTGGAGACCTTCTTGTAGGAGCCGCCGGTGGCCGCCGCGTTCTTTTTGGCGATCTCCTCCACCTCGGGCATCACGTCATAGCCCTCGGGATGGGCCAGCACCACGTCCATGCCGAACCGGGTCATCAGGCCGATGACGCCCTGGGGCACGGACAGGGGCTTGCCGTAGCTGGGGGAGTAAGCCCAGGTCATGGCAATCTTCTTGCCCTTCAGGTTCTCCACACCGCCGAACTCATGGATGATGTGCAGCATGTCCGCCATGCACTGGGTGGGGTGGTCCACGTCGCACTGCAGGTTCACCAGGGTGGGCTGCTGTTCCAGAATGCCGTCCCGGTAGCCCTCCTTCACGGCATCCATGAAGGTCTTCTGGTACTTGTGGCCCTCGCCGATGAACATGTCGTCCCGGATACCGATGACGTCGGCCATGAAGGAGACCATGTTGGCGGTCTCGCGGACGGTCTCGCCGTGGGCGATCTGGCTCTTCTTCTCGTCCAGGTCCTGGACGGTCAGACCCAGCAGGTTGCAGGCGGAGGCGAAGGAGAACCGGGTGCGGGTGGAGTTGTCCCGGAAGATGGAGATGCCCAGGCCGGAGTCAAAGATCCGGGTGGACTTGTTCCGCTCCCGCAGGTCCCGCAGGGCGTCGGCCACGGTGAAGATGGCCTCCAGCTCCTCGTCGGTCTTGTCCCAGGTCCAGTAGAAGTCGGACTTGTACATGTTGTTGATGTGCAGCTTTTCCAGATGCTTGGCCAGCTCGATGGTCTTGGACATATTCAGCACTCCTTGTAATATGTGAAATTGTAGATGTATGGCGGCTCCGCCGCAGCGAAAGGAAAAACCAGGAAAAGGGTCTAGGGAAAAACCCAGGTTTTTCCCAGTTGATTTGCCTCCGGCAAATCAAGCAAATCGAATCATTTTCGCCGCGGCGTGTACGTGGCGAAAATGCCTTGACCCAGCCCCCCTTCGAAGCTCACCGGATATCGTTATCCGTGAGGCTCTGCCGGAACTCGGTGACGTCAGCAGTCTTGTTCTCGGGCTTGTACAGGCCGGGTACTGCGGCGTACAGGGCGGCACAGGTCACCAGATCCTGCTTCCAGGTGATCTCATTGGGGGCATGGGCCTGGGACTCGGCGCCGGGGCCAAAGCCCACGCAGGGGATGCCATATCGGCCCTGGATGGACACGCAGTTGGTGGAGAAGGTCCACTTGTCGGTGAGGGGACGGCCCTCCCGCAGGTGCATGGCGTCCCGCTTCTGGTCCGCGTCGGCATGGCCGATACGCTTGTCGCCCCACAGGGCATGGTGGGCGTCCACCAGCGCCTGGACATGGGCGGCGCTCTCCTTGTTGATCCAGGTGGGGAAGAAGCACTCCGTCTCATAGACCTCGCCGGTCCAGGCAGGCCGGTCATACATGTACATGCTGACCTTCACATCGTCTCCGTACTTCTGGACGGAGGGCAGCTGCCGGATCTCCTCCAAGCAGGAGTCCCAGGTCTCGCCGGCGGTCATGCGCCGGTCGATGGAGATGGCGCAGCTGTCCGCCACAGCGCAGCGGGAGGGAGAGGTGTAGAAGATCTGGCTGACGGTGCAGGTGCCCCGGCCCAGGAACTGGGCGTCCTCGTAGTGCTCCGGATTGAATTCCGGATTCAGCATCTTCACCAGGCCCTTCACCCGGTTGGAGGGGCCGTCGCCGCTCTCGTTCAGGGCCCGGACATCCTGGAGGATGTCGGCCATCTTGTAGATGGCGTTGTCGCCCCGCTCCGGCGCGCTGCCGTGGCAGCTGACACCCTTGACGTCCACCCGGATCTCCATGCGGCCCCGGTGGCCCCGGTAGATGCCGCCGTCGGTGGGTTCGGTAGACACCACGAACTCGATCTTGCTGCGGGCGTCCTCCTGACCCTGGAAGTCCTTGTTGACGATGTACTGCCAGCACATGCCGTCGCAGTCCTCTTCCTGGACGGAACCCACCACCATGATCTTGTAGCCGGCGGGGATCAGGCCCAGATCCTTCATGATCTTGGCGCCGTACACGGCGGAGGCCATGCCGCCCTCCTGATCGCTGCCGCCCCGGCCGAAGATGACGGCGTCGTCCTCATAGCCCTGATAGGGGTCGGCCTCCCAGTTGTTGATGTTGCCGATGCCCACGGTGTCGATGTGGGAGTCGAAGGCGATGATCTTGTCGCCGTCGCCCATCCAGCCGATGACGTTGCCCAGGCCGTCGATCTCCACCTTGTCATAGCCCAGCTTCTCCATCTCCGCCTTGATGCAGTGGACAACCTCCTTCTCCTCACAGCTCTCGCTGGGGTGAGAGATCATCTCTCGCAGGAACCGGGTCATGTCGGCCTGATAGCCTTGGGCCGCCGCTTTGATCGCTTCAAAATCCATATCGCTGACCTCCATATCAATGTTTGGAATCCCGTCATTTCCACATCACGGATTGGCTTACCTATCCCTATCATAGCATAAGAAAACAGGATGTCAAACAAAAAATGAGAAAACCTAAAAATTTTTTTGAATCTCCGGTGCGGAATGCGCCGTCCGGCCGAAATGATTGCAAAACCAAAGGGCTTGTGATATATAATGGTAGAGTAAAAAGAACAGCAGATTTGGGATGGGGAGAGCTTATGCCGATACCGGAAAACGTGGAAAACCTGCGGAGAGTTTCCGCAAAGAGCAGCATTTATCAAGTGGTATGCAGCTGGATCATCACGGGTGTGCTGAAGCCGGGAGAAAAGATCGTTGATTCCGAGCTTGCGAAGCGATTCAATGTCAGCCGGACCCCGGTGCGGGAGGCCATTCAGATCCTGGAGGGACAGAAGCTCGTCTATGTGGTGCCGGGCCGGGCTACGGTGGTGGCGGATATTGACCCTGCGGATATTGAAAAATGCTACCGAACGCTGGCGGAGCTGCAGGGTCTGGCGGCAGAACTGGCCTGCGGCAGCCTCACGGACCGGGAACTGGAGCAGCTGGAGCGGATTCACGCCGCCTTTGTGGATGCCTGCGGCCGTAATGACGGCACCGATGCGATCACGCAGGACAGCCTCTTCCATGACGCGATTGTCCGTGGGGCACACAACGAGTATGTGGAGGAATTTTCCCACACCATGATCCTCCATATCCAGCGGATCAAATACCATTATTTCCACTGTGACCGGCTGCGAAAGATTTCCGTTTCCCAGCATGGGGAAATCCTTCAGACCATCCAGGCCCGGGACAGCGCCCGCGCGAAGGAGCTGATGCGGAGCCACTGGCTCTGCTCCATGGAAAACAGCCTGCGGGATGTTGCGGGCATGATCCATGGAGTCGGCGGGGAATCCGGACAGGATGTTCTGACAAAGTAAAGATGGGAAGGAAGAGCAAGAGAGAGGACGCGGAGAGAATCCGGGTCCTCTCGATGTTTTCTGGGCGAATTCCATAAAATTGTATCCGGCCTCTGGTACGTTCCGTAGAAATCCTTTGGAGAGGCCGGGCTTTCGTTGACTTCCACAAGAGTGCGGTTCATAATGAATATGCGATATATTACATATTGCATATAAAGTATGACAGAGGTTGAGAAAGGAGCAGAGACATGGACAGAGACCAGCGGTTGATTGCGTTTTGCCAACAGGCTGTTCGAATCCCCAGTCCCTCCGGGCAGGAACGGGAAGTGGCCCAGCTGATGAAGCGCAAGATGGAAGAGTATGGTTTCGACGAGGTGCTCATCGACAGGCACGGCAGCGTACTGGGCCGGATGCGGGGCCGCCGGCCGGGAAAGACCATCCTTCTGGATGGCCACATTGACAATGTGGATGTGATCGACGCCGACGAGTGGACCCACGACCCCTTTGGCGGCGAAATCGACCAGGGGCGGATTTACGGCCGGGGCACATCGGATATGAAGGGCAGCGTGACGGCCATGATCTCTGCGGTTGCCCACTTTGCCGAGGACAGCGGCCGCGACTTTGCCGGAGAGATTTGCGTGTCCTGCACCGTTCATGAGGAGTGTTTTGAGGGGGTCTCCTCCCGGGAGATTACCCGGCTGGCGAAGCCGGACTTTGTCATCATTGGCGAAGCGACGTCCACCACTGTCAAGATCGGCCAGAGAGGGCGCGCGGAGGTGGTTGTGGAAACAGAGGGGGTGAGCTGCCATTCCTCGAATCCGGACAAGGGCGTTAATGCGGTCTACCACATGATGGCTGTGATCGAGGAGATCCGCCGGATCATCCCCAACGAGCACCCCATTCTGGGAAAAGGGATTCTGGAGCTGACAGACATCATCTCGTCCCCATATCCGGGCGCCTCGGTGGTCCCGGCCCTCTGCCGGGCCACCTTCGACCGGCGGACCCTGACAGGGGAGAACGAGGCCGTGATTCTCGGCCAGGTGGAGGAGGCAATCGCCCGCGCCAGGGAAAAGATCCCCGGCTTGAAGGCGCGGACCTATCTGGCAGAGGGGAAGGAGGTCTGCTGGACCGGGGAGGCCATCGCCGCGAAGCGGTATTTCCCGGCGTGGCTCATTGATGAGGACAATGAATATGTGCAGAAGGCGCTGGCCGGTCTGAAGAAAGCGGGAATCGAGGCGCCGATCTCTCACTTCTCTTTCTGCACAAACGGCAGCCACTTCTGTGGCGAGGCGGGGATTCCCTGCATCGGCTACGGCCCCTCTTTGGAGAGCCTGGCCCATGTGCGGGATGAATACATTGAAATTGAGCAGCTGACAAAGGCATGCAGAGGCTTCGCCAGCATCCTCCGGGAGCTGACACAGTAGAGCGCGGACTAGAAATCACGAATTTAAAAGGAATGGTTATAGCATTGGAGTAAATCTGATTATTATTGATAAGGAGAATGGACCGTATGGAACAGATTTTGAAATCAATCTCCAGCTTTCTGTGGGGTGCTCCAGTCCTGATCCTCCTGGCCGCCGTTGGGCTGCTGTTTGGATGTAAGACAAAATTTTTCCAGTTTCGCAAGTTCGGCTATATTTTAAAGAATACTGCCGGCGAGATGTTTAAAAAAGGCGGTGGCGCAAAAGGGAAGGAAGGAACGCTGACGCCGCTGCAGGCGGTGAGCTCCGCGCTGGCCGGCTGCGTAGGAACGGCGAACATCGCAGGCGTGGCCACCGCCATGGTGGTGGGCGGCCCTGGCGCCGTGTTCTGGATGTGGGTCGTCGCCCTGCTGGGAATGCTGACGAAATGCGTTGAGGTTACGCTGGGCCAGTACTACCGTGTCAAGGGAGAGGACGGCGTTTATTATGGCGGCCCCATGTACTACATTGAGCGGGGAATGGGCAGAAAGTGGAAACCCCTGGCCGTCATTTTCTCTGTCACTATCATTTTGGGCGGCCTGGGAACCGCTGCGTTCGCCCAGCCCTATACCATGTCCACCGCTGTGCAGAACAGCCTGGGAATTCCCGCATGGATTACCACCGTGGCGGCGGCCGTCATCTGCGGCGTGGTTCTGCTGGGCGGCGTCAAGTCCATCGGCGGCTTCTGCGAGAAGCTGACCCCCGCCATGTGCCTCATCTATGTGGTGGGAGTGCTGGGCGTGATCATCATAAATCTGGAACATGTGCCCGCCGCCTTTGCGGCGATTTTCCGCTATGCGTTTGCACCCATGCCCGCTGTGGGCGGTCTGGCGGGCTCCACAGTTGCGCTGGCGCTGCGGCAGGGCGCCGCCCGCGGGACCTTCTCCAACGAAGCGGGCTGCGGCTCTTCTCCCATCACCCATGCGACCGCCATCACCGATCACCCCTTTAAGGAGGGGATGTACGGCTGCTTTGAGGTATTTGTGGATACGCTGGTGGTATGCACGATGACAGCCCTCGGAATTCTCTGCGCGGGCCCTGAAATCTGGCAGTCCGGCCTGGAGGCGGAGGCGCTGACCATGGCCGCCTTTTCCACAGCGTACGGCAGCACGGTCGGCAAGCTCCTGGTCACCATTCCTCTGGCGTTGTTCGCATTCTCCACTATGGTGGGGTGGGAGATCAATTATGAATCCGCGTTCTTCTATTTGTTTCCCAAGGGAAAGCAGTCCAAGGTGTTCAAGTACGCCATCCGCATCCTGTGGCTGGTTCCCGGTTTCCTGGCTCTGGGGAAGACGCCCCAGGTGATTTGGACCATTGTGGATATAGTCTCGGGCTTCTGGTGCATCCCCAACGCCATCGCACTGCTGGCCCTGTCCGGTGTGTTCATGAGGATTTACCGGGATTATGAGAGCAAATACATCAGCAAGACCAAGCCGGTCTCCCAGCCCCTTGAGTATGTCGGGAAGGATTGACTGTCAGGCGGCGCTTGGGCGTTGACAGGCCGCTTCCAAGCGCAGAAAGCTGTGGACAGAGCATCAGGCGGCATCCGCAAACGACGTGGATGCCGCCTGATTTTTGGGACCGGCGGAGATCAAACACTTTTTTCGCAGACCTAAAAAATATTTGCTAAAACATTGCAATCTCGGCTGGATGCTGGTATGATGCAGATATGAATATCGCTCTGGAAAGTGAGAAGGTGATCCCCTTGGAGAGCAACCGGCTGGAGATGCTCAAGCAGATTGCAGATGCCTTGGCGGCCCAGTTCGGGCCAAACTGTGAGGTTGTGATTCACGATTTGTCCGCGCAGAATGCGGAACACCCCATTGTCTATATTGTCAACGGCCATGTCACAGGCCGCAAGGTGGGGGACGGGGCCTCCTATGTCGTGGTGGAGCAGCTGACCACCAATGACCCGGCGCCTCGGGACCATTTGGCCTACCTGACCCGGACGCCGGACGGCAAGATCCTCAAATCCTCCACAGTCTATATCCGTAACAGCAAGGGCAAGGTCTCCGCCATTCTGGCCATCAACTACGACATCTCCAAGCTGCTGATGGTGGAGAGCGCGGTCCACGATCTGATCTCCACCGGCGAACCCCAGCAGGAGGAACCGGAGAAAATCGTCAACGTCAATGATCTGCTGGAGGAGCTGATCCAGCAGTCGGTGTCCCTGGTGGGCAAGCCCGTGGCCCTGATGAACAAGGAGGACAAGGTGCGGGCCATCCGCTTCCTGAATCAGAACGGCGCGTTTTTGGTGACCAAGTCCGGCGACAAGATCGCCAAGTATTTCGGCATCTCCAAGTACACTTTGTATTCCTATATCGACACAAAACAACAGGAGGGCAAGTAAGTATGATTGATCTGACCATCAACAAGACGGGCCTGGAGCACAATCTCCGCAAGGCGAAGGAAAATCGCATCATCATCCCCACCATCGCCCAGATGCAGCACCCGGAGACCATCCCGGAGAAGATCCGGGAGCGGCTGAAGACCGTGGGCCTCTGGGATGTGGATCCCCTGAACCTGTTCCGCATCACCTGGAAGAATGAGGCCAAGGAGAGCGGCGGACTGTTCCAGGCGGTGCCCAACTACATCGAGCTGCCCCCGGCGCTCACCGGCGTCCCCTGCCGGATCGTGGCCATGGTGGGCAAGTGGTTCCCCACCGGCTGCCACAAGGTGGGCGCCTCCTTCGGCTGCCTGGCCCCCCGTCTGGTGACCGGCCAGTTCGACGTGAACAGGCACAAGGCCGTGTGGCCCTCCACCGGCAACTACTGCCGCGGCGGCGCCTTCAACTCCCGGCTGCTGGGCGCCCAGGGCGTGGCCATCCTGCCGGCGGAGATGAGCCAGGAGCGGTTTGACTGGCTCCATGAGATCGGCGCCGAGGTCATCGCCACCCCCGGCTGCGAGTCCAATGTGAAGGAGATCTTCGACAAGACCAACGAGCTGAAGCAGGATCCCCAGTACATGATCTTCAACCAGTTCGAGGAGATGGGCAACCCCCTGTGGCACTACAATGTCACCGGCAACGCCCTGGCGGATGTGTACGAGGCCATCAAGCGCCCCGGTGACCGGTTCGCCGGCGCGGCTTTCACCTCCGGCTCCGCCGGTACCATGAGCGCCGGTGATCTGCTGAAGGAAAAGTATCCCCATCTGAAGCTGGCGGTGGGCGAGGCCCTCCAGTGCCCTACCATTCTGGAAAACGGCTTCGGCGGCCACCGGATCGAGGGCATCGGCGATAAGCACATCCCCTGGATCCACAACGTGAAGAACACCGACATGGTCATCGACATCGACGATGAGGACAGCCAGCGGCTGCTGCGCCTGTTCAACACCCCTGAGGGCCAGGCGTATTTGAAGAACGAGCTGCACCTGGACGATGAGCTGATCGAGAAGCTCACCTGGCTGGGCATCTCCGGCATCGCCAACGTGCTGTGCTGCATCAAGATGGCGAAATACTATGAGTTCACCGAGCGGGATGTGGTGGGCACCGTCCTCACTGACTCCGCCGTCATGTACGGCAGCCGCATCCAGGAGCTGAACGATCAGTATGGCGCCTACAATGCCCATGAGGCGGCCATGGACCACGCACTCCACATGCTGGGGCTGAAGCTGGACAACATGCAGGAGCTAACCTATGCGGACCGCAAGCGGGTCCACAACCTGAAGTATTACACCTGGGTGGAGCAGCAGGGCAAGACCGTGGAGGAGCTGAACGCCCTGTGGTACGACACGGAGGGCACCTGGGACACCGTCCACGCGCAGGCCAAGGACCTGGACGACCTGATCAACGCCTTCAACGAGGCCACCGGGCTGCTGAAAGACCTGTAAAACGCCGCAGGGCGGGGCAGCCGCCCCGCCCTGCTTTTATTTATGTCTCCTCCGCGCGGATATAGGCATCCTCAGCCTCCTGCTGAATGCGGACCAGAATATCCCAGGCCCGGCTGGTCTCCTGCTGGTCCAGGGCCTTCAGAGCGTCGGCGATGCCGTTGAACAAAATCGTATAATATTGGGGGAAATTTTCGCGTTCCATATCCGCCACCTCCATAATATGTATTATATTGCACTATAAAATGTAATGCAATATGCAATATTATAAACGTGCGCATAACGCAATACGATTCGTCATATAAAAATGTGGCGAGGTGTGCTATGCGGAAATTCAAAATTCCTAAACCAGAATCAACAACGAACAAAACGATTCGTTTCCCCAACAGCGTTATTGACGCGGTGGAGGAGGCGATTCGTGGAACAGAATGTACGTTTTCCGCCTTTGTGATCGAAGCTACCCGGGTGGCTCTTGAGAATCTTCTGGAGGAGGAAACGTCAAAAGAGGAGTAACGCTATGAAACACGTTCTGTACGGCAAATGCGTCAAGTGCGGCAAGACCTACGACGCTGTGCCGGATCTGACCAACTGCGAATGCGGCGGCATTCTGGACATCGTCTACGATTATGACTGCATCAGGACCCGGCTGACGAAGGAAAAGCTGGCGGCCCGACAGGACCATACCATGTGGCGCTACCGGGAGCTGCTGCCTGTGGAGGAGGACACGCCCAACACCCCCCTGCGGGTGGGCTGGAGTCCCCTGTACGAGGAGCCCCGCTTGGCGGAGCAGCTGGGCCTGAAGCGCCTGTGGGTAAAGGACGACGGCCAGAACCCCACCGCCAGTCTGAAGGACCGGGCCAGCGCCATGGCGGTGGCCAAGGCCCGGGAGGCGGGGGCGAAGGTGATCGCCTGCTCCTCCACCGGCAATGCCGCCAGCTCTCTCGCGGGCAACGCCGCAGCGGCAGGCCTCAAGACCTACATCTTCGTCCCCTCCCGGGCTCCCAAGGGCAAGGTGGCCCAGCTGATGACCTTTGGCGCCACGGTCATCTCCGTCCAGGGCAGCTATGAGGAGACCTTTGAACTGTCCAAGCAAGCCATTGACCGCTGGGGCTGGTACAACCGCAACGCCGCCATCAACCCCTACCTCTCCGAGGGCAAGAAGACCGTGGCCCTGGAGATCATGGAGCAGCTCTCCTGGCAGGTGCCGGACTATATCGCCATCAGCGTCGGCGACGGCTGCACCATCGCCGGCCTCTGGAAGGGCCTGAAAGACCTGTATGCCATTGGCTTCATTGACCGCCTGCCCCGGCTGATCTCCGCCCAGGCGGAGGGCTGCTGCCCCATCAACCGGGCCATTGCGGAGAACAAGCCCTGGGAGCCCATGGAGGAGAACACCCTGGCGGACTCCATCGCCGTGGGCGTGCCCCGGAACGCGGACAAGGCCCTGATGGCCATTCGGGAGTCCGACGGCATCGTGGTGAACGTCTCCGACGAGGAGATCATGGCGGCACAGAAGCTGCTGGGCCGGACCTGCGGCGTGTTCGGAGAGCCCGCCGGCGTCACTGGCGCCGCCGGCGTGAAGAAGCTCTGCGAGCAGGGCGTCATCGGCAAGGATGACACGGTGGTCAGTGTGGTCACCGGCAACGGCCTCAAGGACGTGGCCAACGCCATCAAGGCCGCGGGAGAACCCATCTCCATCCCTTCCGACATGGACCGCCTGCTGGCGGCCTTTGCGGAAAAGGGCATCACTGTGGAATAAGCGGCAAGGGGCCGGCGGTCTCCCGCCGGCCCTTTTTCTCGAAAAATTTTCTGATCCGCGCAACGATTCTCTCCCGTTTTCCGATGATATAGGTGAAAGCAGCTTTCATAAAGAGAGGGACTACCGTAGCGGATACGGAGAGGAAGCGGGGCGTTCCTCCGGGAAGGGCCTGCTGGGCCCGGTCAGCAGGCGGCACAGAGCCTTCTTGACTTTTCCCGCGCAGATTATATAATAATGTACGGTGCCTCCCGGGCACCATCCACCTGAGGGAATGAGAAAGAGGAGGCACCTGATATGACGTATCCCATGACCGTGGCGGGCCTGCGCCGGGACCTGCCCATCTGCAAAGTGACGGATGACCTGTACATCGGCGCGTTTATCGTGTTCGGCGATGCGGAGCTGACTGTGGCCTGCGCCCGGGAGCTTTTGAAGCTGGTCCGGGCGGAGGACTATGACTACATGCTGACGGCGGAGGCCAAGAGCATCCCCCTGATTCATGAGATGGCCCGCCAGTCCGGGGCGAAGAAGTATTTCATCGCACGAAAGGGTCCCAAGGCATATATGCCGGATCCTATCCACGTGGAAGACACCTCCATCACCACCGCGGGAACCCAGCGGCTGTATCTGGGCCGGGACGATGCGGAGCTGATCCGGGGCAAGCGGATCCTGCTGATGGACGATGTGATCTCCACCGGCGGTTCCCTTCACGCCATGGAACAGCTGGTGGCCCTGGCGGGCGGCACCGTCACCGGCCGAGTGGCCGTCCTGGCGGAGGGTGAGGCCGCAGAGCGCAGTGACATCAAGTTTCTGGAAAAGCTGCCGGTGTTCCATGCAGACGGTACTGTAAAAGACTGAAGTGAAGAGAGACCGGGCGCGCCGCTGACTCGCGGCGCGCCTTTTTCCGCATACGCTTGCAAAATCCTGGAAGAATGGTAGAATAAAGGCACAATGAAAACGAAACATGAGGTCTATTGACTTCCGCACGTCAACGCGCCGGCGGCAGTGCTCTGCACCGCCGCCGTCACCGGCCGGGTGCCGCTGTGGTTTCTGTTCAGCCTGCCTATGCTGTACCACATCGTGGTGGAGGACCGGCAGAAAGTGGGCTGGCCTGTCCATGACTGGCTGCCGGAGGCCAGCGCCTTGTGCTGTATGGAGGTACTGCCGTACTGTTCGCTGGCTATGCGGCGCCGGTATCCGGCGGAGGGGGGAGTGCGTCCGCCGCTTTGGGGACCGGGACGACGGCCACCTGCTTCGGAGCCTGTCCTGCATCTTCGCTGTGTCGCCCTATCTGATGAAGACCCGGAACATCGCCCAGAACTATATCCGGGACGCAGTGGAGATCGCCCGAGCAGAACAGGATATCACACAGAAGCGGGCGGCGGGGATGGAGCACTTCGGCCTGCTGCACGTGCGGCTGGCGGTCTATGTGCGAACGGACCTGTGCCCGGGACCGGGAGATCGAGGTCAACATGACCGTCAAAAAGGAGATGTCCCCGGACACGGTCATCAAGCTCCGGTTCGACCCATCGGACACGGCGGACGTGGTCTATCAGCGGTTCAATGCCAAAGTCCAGGAGGTAAAGAACGTCTTGGAGGACACCTCCTTCGGCGCGCTGGCCGGCGCGTTCCATCTGGTGCCGGGTCTGCTGCTGAAATTCTTGGTGTGGGCCCTGCAGGTCAGCGACTACTTCGGCTGCCTGCCCAGCTCCATCACCCATCTCTCGCACTTCCACGGGTCGCTGTACATTACCTCCATGGCCTCACTGGGGATTCCGCCCATCTTCCATCGCCTGTACGATTTCGGCAATGTGCCGGTATTCTGGTCTTTCGGCCGGAAGCGGCAGGCGTTTGAGTACCAGTGGGACGGCACGGTGGCCCGGCGGAGGTAGGTGGACGGCTGCTTCGTTACGGACGAGTGGATTGTGGACGGATTCTATTTCGCGGTCGCCATGCACAGTTTTCAGCATCTGATCCACGGTCCCTGGCAGCTGGACGAGCCGCCGGAGGAGGCCGTGCAGGATCAGCCCTGATATAGAGAGGAGGTCGTTTATGACGGACCACACCGTACCGCCCATCGGAATGCGGATGGTCAAAACCGCGGCGGCAGTGCTGATCTGCCTGCTGGTGTCCATGGCCGTGGACCGGGAGGATATGCGCATCTATTCCTCCATCGCGGCGCTGCTGTGCGTTCAGCCCTATGCGGAAGATACGAAGCGCATGGCCATCCAGCGGATTGTGGGCACAGCCATCGGCTCTGTGTTCGGCATCGCCACGCTGCTGCTGGAGATGGCCCTGGATATCCAGGGGACTTTGGTGGGCTACATCGTCATCGCTGCGGTGACCGTGCCCAACCTGTGGATCGCCGTGGTGCTGAAGTCCTCCAATGCGGCGGCCCTCTCAGGCATCGTGTTCCTCAGCATCACCGTCACCCATGTGACGGACGCCAGCCCCTGGATCTTCGCCTGGTACCGGGTGTCGGAGACGCTGGTGGGCATCGCGGTGGGCATCGCCGTCAACGCCTTCCAGCTGCCCCGCCGGAAGCGGCGGGACGTGCTGTTCGTCTCCGGCCTGGACGGCTTGTTGCTGACGGAGCAGGGGACGCTGACACCGTACAGCCGGGTGAGCCTGAACCGGATGCTGGACGACGGGATGCAGTTCACCCTGTCCACCATGCGCACACCCGCCTCTGTGCGGGAGGCCACCCGGGACCTGCGGCTCCGCCTGCCCGTCATCGTCATGGACGGCGCGGCGCTGTACGACATGGAGAAGAAGCGGTATCTCCATGCCTGCGTCCTGCCCAGGGAGCTGGCCCTGCGGTGCGAGGCGGTGTTCCGGGCCCAGGGCATCCACTGCTTTCTCAACGGTGTACTGGATGATAACCTGATGATCTACTACGGGGAATTCCACCACGAGACGGAGCGGGCGATCTTTGAGAAGCTGCGGACATCCCCCTACCGGAATTATGTGAGCAGAAGCTACTACAAGGATTGCCCCATTGTGTACCTCATGGGCATTGATCTGACGGAGCGGATGCAGGCGCTGTATGACGCACTGGGGGAGGCGGGCCTGTTGGAACAGGTGAAGGTGCGGTTCTACCCTGCGGCGGAGTATCCCGGATACAGCTACCTGAAGATCTATGAGCGATCCGCCTCACGTGAGGCCATGCTGGAGCGGCTGAAGCAGGATCTGGGCATGGAGCGGAGCGTGGTGCTGACGACGCAGGAGGGCTGCGGAGACGTGGTGATCCGCGGCGGCGCCAACCAGGCGGTGAAGCGGCTGGGGCGGCTGTTTGAGCCCTATCTCTGGGAGCGGAAATAACACGGACGGAGCTGCGGCTCCGTCCGTGTTTTGCATTCGGAAAGAAAACCGGAGCAGGGACTTGACAAGTGTGGAAGCCTGTGTATAATATGAAGTATCCTTCATGTGAAAGACGCTTCATGAGAAGGGACCTTCACATTTATGGAAAGGGGAGAGGGACCATGAAAAACCGTGTACGGGAGCTCCGGACCGAGGCAGGCATGACCCAGCAGCAGCTGGCGGATCTGGTCCACGTGTCCTCCCGCACCATCATCTCCCTGGAGAAGGGGCAGTACAACCCGTCCCTGCTGCTGGCGTACCGACTGGCGCTGGTGTTCCGCACCACGGTGGAGGACCTGTACTGCCTGGCGGAGAACAAGGAACAGGAGGACCGGGAAAATGAGGAATGGACATAAGGGCCGTATGGCCTGCGGAATTCTGGAACTGATGCTGGGCGTGGGGCTGATCTTGTACATCTGTCTGGCGGACCGGCAGCGGATTGGTCTGGCTGCGGTGGCCGCGGTGGTGGTGACGGCGGGACTTGTGACCTTCTGTACCGGTGCAACGGCGGTTCCGGCGAAGCGTAAGGAGGAAACTGTGCAATGAGAATTTATTACAAAAAGAAATTTTGGGCCGGCGTGGGAGCTCTGCTGCTGGGCCTGGCCCTGCCAGGCACCTGTTTGTTCGTGGGCTGGGAGCGGTTCGACCTGAAGGACGCCGTGCTGACGATGTTCATGGTCCTCAGCGGAATCAGCGGCATTCTCCGGAGCCTGGACCGGGAGAAGGCCCGGCAGGACCGGGACGAGGACCGGGACGAGCGCACCCGGTACAACACGTACCGCAGCCGGGCCCTCACGTTCCGGGTGCTGTTTTGCCTGAACTTCGCCATACTGGCTGGGTGCTTCATCGGTTGGTGGCGGTCAGGTGAACAGGAAGTCTACATCCAGACGGCTGTTCCCTGCATGGTGCTGTTTATCGTGGGCTGGATCACCCGGATCGCCAGCGATTTCTACTATGAGTTCAAGGGGTGAAAATGAGATGCGCATTTATAATAAGCGGAATTTTGCTGCCGGGATCCTCAGTCTGGCTCTGGCGGTGGCTTGCGGCGTGGTCCTGGCGGTGACGGGATTCCAGACGAAATGGCTGATCGCCCTGGTGCTCCTGCTGGCCGCTGGCGGCTTCGATCTGTGGTGGTCTCTGTCCCGGGAGTCCAGGCTCCCGCGGGTGGATGAGCGGGACCAGGCCGTCAGCCGGAAAAGCGCCTGGCTGGCCTACCGGATTGTGGCTAACGGCTGCTGGATCGTGAGTCTTGCGGCCCTGGTGGTCTATGGAATCAGCCGGATCCCGGCAGCTCTGGCGGTGACCATCACGCTGGACGCTGTGACCATCGGGGCTTTTGCCGCCCTGCTGGGGGCTGAGTTCTACTATGAAAAACGGATGTGAGGCCGCCGGCCCTCTGGAAAAGGAGAACGTATGGATCGAAGCGAAGATTTGAAACAGGTGCGGGACCTGCATCTGGTCCGGGATGAGCGGGACAGGGAGGTGGAGGCGGCCGCCGGACTCCGGGCGGGAAACGCGGTGGTGCTGGTGAGCCAGCTGCTCTCCGCCGTCTGCCTGCTCCAGGATGATCCGGCCTGGATGGCGCTGCTGTCCCTGACGCTCGTCTGGGGGGGCGTGAAGGGCTTTTGGCGATTCAGACAGTACCAGGAGAGGATCTATTTGGTGTGGGGCCTGCTGACCTGCGCCGGAGCGGCGGCGCTGCTGGGACTCTATTTCCACCGGGCCTGGTCTGCCGGGATGTCGTTCACCAGACTGCTGGGCTACGCAGTGCTGTGCCAGGTGCTGACGGTGGCCGCCGGACTGTTATTTGTGGCGCTGCTGCTGGGTATCTTCTGGCTGGCCCACAAGCTGGGGCATATAGAGGGAGAGCGTTGGGAGCAGTATTTCCAGTCCGTGTCCACCGCCGGACTTCTGCTGCGGGTGGGTACTGTGATGGCGGTGGCCCTGGCAGCGGTGGCGGCCCTCAGCGTTCCCCTGTTCGCCCGGTTGGGCTTTCAGGAGCCGAGACTTCTGGCCGCGCTGTTTTTTGTGGCAAGGGGCGCGTACCTGCTTAACAAATTCAGCCGTCGGCGGGACGAACTGATCCAGAAGCTCCTGAAGCTGAAACGCTGAGCTGCTTCAGCTGGGTGAAGCGGCACGGGGGCAGACTTGTACAACCTGCCGGAATCTCCCGGTGTTTGCAGGGAGAATTTTCTCCAGAGGTGCCTATTATGCGGACTGCCGTGAGATGCTATCATAAAATGGAAATCCCATCGTGGAAAAACAAATACTGAGATAGAAATAAGTCCGCTGGGCGTAGTCTATGGAGCGATAGGCTGCGCCCTCTTTTTCTGCTCAGGACAAGGAGTGTTTCGATCATCATGCCAAAAACAACTGTACAGAAAGTGATCTTCGGTCTGCTGATGTCCTTTTTCATGGTGCTGGCCATGGAGATGTACAACACAGGCCTGCGGAACGGCGGTCTTACAAACGCCGGGATCCTGAACGCCCTGCGGGAGCTGCCGCTGATGTTTGCGCTGTGCTTCCTGACCAGCACAGTTGTCGGAGAACCCCTGGCCGCCCGCCTGGCGGCACGGCTGGCAGTGCCCCGGGAGTGGCCCTTTGCCGCCGTTCTGGCCCGGTCCGCCATGACGGTGTGCGTCATGTGTCCGGCCATGAGCCTATGGGCTACGGTGATCTTCCAGCAGCCGGGGATCGAGTTGGTGCCCTCCTGGCTCCAGACGGTGGTCTGCAATTTTCCTATGGCGTTTTTCTGGCAGATCTTTTTCTGCGGTCCGCTGGTGCGGCGGCTGTTCCAGCTGCTGGTGCCCTCCGCGGCGCTTGTACCCGCCTGTGCGGAAGAGGCGGCGGAATGAGGGACATGTGCAAGCGGTCCCGGACGCTGGTACGTCCGGGACCGCTTGCCATTATCCCTCCGGGTGCGTTTTTAAATAGGTGAGGTAGCCCTCTAGAATCAGCGATGCCGCCACAGCGTCCACCACCTTTTTCCGCTTCTTGGCGTTCTTGCCGCTGCTCATCAGGATCTGGTGAGCGTCGATGGTGGTGCGCCGCTCGTCCCACAGGACCACCGGCAGGCCGGTGGTCTCCTTCAGCAGCTGCCGCATGGCCTGGGCCTTTTCCGAGCGGGGCCCGCGGGTGCCGTCCATGTTGATGGGATGCCCCAGCACCAGCCGTTCCACCCTGTGCTCCTTTGCCAGAAGTGCGATCTGTTCCGTCACCCGGTCCGGGCGGTAGGCGTTGATGACGGTGGTGAAGCCGGCCAGCAGGCCGGTGGGGTCGGAGATGGCGATGCCGGTGTGGGCGTCGCCGTAGTCGATGGCCATGATGCGCATGGTGGTCTCCTTTCCAGGGAAGAATAAACGCCGGTATGGCGCGTTTTGCCTGCCCACAGGATACCACATCGGGGCAGGCCGCGCAAGGCGGAAAAAACCTGACATTTTTTTCAAAAAGAGGTTGACCGGCGCCTTGACCTGTGTTACAATCATTCTTACCTGTGAAAAAGGGTTTTCTTTTCATGCGCTTTTTTCGCTTTTCAGCCATGGAGGTCTGCCCGCCAAGCTGCAGGGAGGCAATCGGGACTCTCCCGGTCCGCCGGAGAGAGAGCCCCAATAATAAGGAGGTGCCGTTAGATGCGCGTGAAGGTCACTTTGAGATGCAACGAGTGCAAGCAGAGAAACTACAACACCATGAAGAACAAGAAGAACACTCCGGACAAGCTGGAACTCAACAAGTACTGCCCCTTCTGCAAGAAGCACACGCTCCATACCGAGACTAAGTAAACGGTCACGAATGATGAGAAAGGGCGTGTAAACGTTATGGCAGAAGAAGTCAAGAAGAAAAGAAGCCGCGGTCAGTGGTTCCGCGAAATGAAAAGCGAACTGAAGAAGGTCGTCTGGCCTGACCGGAAGACCGTGATGAAAAACACCGGCACCGTGCTGCTGTGCTCCTTGGCCATCGGCGTGTGCATCTGGATCTTTGACTTTGTCATGGTCACCGCTGTCCAGATGATCCTCAGCCTGTTCGCCTGATTGAGGTAGAAACATGTCAGAGAGCGCGAAGTGGTATGTGGTGCATACCTATTCCGGCTACGAGAACGCCGTTAAGACCAGCATTGAAAAGTTCGTCACAGGCCGCGGAATGGAGGACATGATCCTGCGGATCGAGGTCCCCATGGAGACGGTGACAGAGGTCACGGACTCCGGCGCCACCAAAGAGGTGGAGCGGAAGGTATTCCCCGGCTACGTGCTGATCAAGATGGTCATGACTGACGATACCTGGCATCTGGTGCGGAACGTCCGCGGCGTCACCGGCTTCGTGGGCTCCGCCAACAAAGCCATCCCCCTCACGGAGGAGGAGGTTCTGGCCATGGGCATGGAAAAGCATGAGATCGTGGTCAGATACAATGTGGGCGACCATGTGAAGATCGTGGACGGCCCACTGGCCAGCTTTACCGGCGTGGTGGAGGAGATCGAGCCCGAGAAGAATCGGGTCAGCGTGATGGTCTCCATGTTCGGCCGCGAGACTCCGGTGGAGCTGGAGCTGGACCAGGTCGAGGTCCAGGACTGATCGAATATCTGCCGGGCGCCCCAGGGCGCCGGCCCGCCGGACATTCCGGCGGAAAAGTGGGAGGGGCTGAACTGCCCCGCCAAAGACGGCCCCGTGCCGCCACCACATTCATAGATTTAGGAGGTGCTACTCCGTGGCACAGAAGATTACTGGTTATGTGAAACTGCAGATCCCCGCAGGCAAGGCAACTCCCGCGCCCCCCGTTGGTCCCGCTCTGGGCCAGCACGGCGTGAACATCGCCGCCTTCACCAAGGAGTTCAACGAGCGTACCAAGAACGACATGGGCATGATTATCCCCGTGGTCATCACTGTGTATGCTGACCGCTCCTTCTCCTTCATCACCAAGACGCCCCCCGCGGCCGTCCTGATCAAGAAGGAGTGCAACATCGAGTCCGGCTCCGGCGTGCCCAACAAGACCAAGGTGGCCACCATCTCCAAGGCCTCCATCCAGAAGATTGCTGAGATCAAGATGAAGGACCTGAATGCGGCCAGCCTGGAGTCCGCCATGAGCATGATCGCCGGCACCTGCCGGTCCATGGGCGTCGTCGTCGGCGACTGAGCCCGGCTTTCACAGACCGTTTCAAACAGCGAGCGGCCCGTGGGGCCGCACCATACAGTGGGAGGATTCATTTCCGAAGAACCACTATGAGGAGGAAGTAACATTGTTTAGAGGCAAGAAATATAAGGAAAGTGCCAAGCAGATCGACAAGACCATGCTGTACGACGCTGCTGACGGCATGGCGCTGATCTGCAAGACTGCCAGCGCCAAGTTTGACGAGACCGTTGAGCTCCATGTGAAGCTGGGCGTGGACTCCCGTCACGCTGACCAGCAGGTCCGCGGCGCCATCGTGCTGCCCCACGGCACCGGCAAGACCGTCCGGGTCCTGGTGTTCGCCAAGGGCGACAAGGCCGACGCTGCCCGGGAGGCCGGCGCGGATTACGTGGGCGAGATGGATATGGTGGAGAAGATCCAGAAGGAAAACTGGTTCGACTTCGACGTGGTTGTTGCCAGCCCCGACATGATGGGCCTGGTGGGCCGCCTCGGTAAGGTCCTGGGCCCCAAGGGCCTGATGCCCTCCCCCAAGGCCGGCACCGTCACCCCCGACGTGGCCAAGGCCGTGCAGGAGGTCAAGGCCGGTAAGATCGAGTACCGCCTGGACAAGACCAACATCATCCACTGCCCCATCGGCAAGGTGTCCTTCGGCCCCGAGAAGCTGACTGAGAACTATAACGCGCTGATGGGCGCCATCGTGAAGGCGAAGCCTGCCTCCGCCAAGGGCCAGTATATTCGCAGCTGTGTAGCCGCGTCCACCATGGGCCCCGGCGTGAAGATGAACACGGCGAAGATGATCTGAGGCTGTTCGGAGGGGAGCTGGCTCTCCTCCGAACACCCCATCGCCGCGTCAAAACAAATTGCGCTTCATCCGTTTCTGCCTGTGGTGAAACCGGATACCGCTCCGTTTGTTTTTCCTTTTCCGACAAAAGCTGGGCTTTTGTTGGGGCCCGACGTGGTCACTGGCGTGCGCACCCCGGTGCGCGGGACGATGAATTTTCGCCGCACACATGTTGCGGCAAAATGATTCGGTTTTCGTCTTCCGCTGCAGGCGGAAGAACCGGAAAAAACCGGAGGTTTTTCCGGGCATTTTTCCCGGTCCTGTGGGATCTGGGGAAATCTGTTATTTAGTTCTTGACAAATCGTCGAGAATTAAATATAATACCAGATGCGTTCCAAAGACAGCAGGTGGCATGAGCCATAAATCCTGCCGAGGGCGGCAAACTTGATTTGCTATCCGTCCCTGTGTCTTTGCGCACAGGGACGGTTCCTTTTTTTGAACGCACCGACAATTTTCCTGGAGGTGAACACTAGAATGCCTAACGCAAAGGTCTTATCTGAAAAGCAGGCCATCGTGGCCGAGCTGACTGAGAAGATCCAGAAAGCTTCCGCCGGCGTGCTCGTGGATTACAAGGGCATCACCGTTGAGGAGGACACCGCGCTGCGCAGAGAGTGCCGGGAGAACGGCGTCGATTACGCCGTTGTCAAGAACACCCTGCTCCGCTTTGCCTTCAACAACACCGGCCTGAACGAGCTGGACGATCTGCTCAACGGCACCACGTCTCTGGCTCTGTGTGAAGAGGATGTAGTCGCTCCCGCCCGCGTCATGAGCGACTATGCCAAGAAGCTGAACGACAAGTTCGAGATCAAGGGCGGCTTTATGGACGGCAAGCCCGTCTCTCTGGAGACCATCCAGTCTCTGGCTTCCATCCCCGCTCTGCCCGTTCTGCGCGCCCAGTTCCTGGGTACTATGCTGGCTCCCATTACCGGTCTGGCTGTGGTCCTGAAGCAGATCGCCGAAAAGGGCGGCGAGCCCGTGGCTGTCGCTGCTGAGGAAGCTGCCCCCGCCGCTGAGTAATTGAGGCGGCAAGTTCTTACTTTTAAATTTTACAATTAGGAGGCTATTACAATGTCTGAGAAAGTTACCGCTATGATCGAAGAGATCAAGGGCCTGACCGTTCTGGAGCTGAGCGAGCTGGTGCACGCTCTGGAGGAGGAGTTCGGCGTGTCCGCCGCCGCTATGGCTGCTCCCGCTGCCGGCGCTGCCGCTCCCGCCGCTGAGGAGAAGACCTCCTTCGACGTGGTCCTGACCGGCTTCGACGCCGCTGCCAAGATCAAGGTCATCAAGGTTGTCCGCGAGATCACCGGCCAGGGCCTGGCCGAGGCCAAGGCTACTGTCGAGGGCGCTCCCAAGACCCTGAAGGAGGGTGCTTCCAAGGAGGACGCCGAGGCTCTGAAGGCTCAGCTGGAAGAGGCTGGCGCCAAGGTCGAGTTGAAGTAATCGATCTTCCATACTGGAGAGAAATTCCCCGTCCATTGGACGGGGAATTTTTTTTAAAAATTTTCTCCCCGTGGGACGAATTGGCGGCTGCTCTCGTTTTACAGGTGAAAAGCTTTTCAAGGAGACGGACCATGACAGAGAAAGAGTTTACCGCCGCGGCGGAGCAGCATCTGGATATGGTGTACCGGATCGCGCTCAACTGCCTCCGGAATCCGGCGGACGCGGAGGACGCAGCCCAGACGGCCATGCTGCGGCTGTGGCGGTCCGGGCAGGCGTTTCCCGATGATAACCAGCTGCGTCATTGGCTGGTACGGGTGACAGTGAATGCCTGCAAGGATGCCCTGCGGTCGCCCTGGAGACGGCGGATGGTGCCTCTGGACGACTGCCGGGAGCCGGTGTTCAATACGCCGGAGCACCAGAATCTCTATGCAGAGGTCATGGCCCTACCGGCCAAGTACCGCTTGCCGCTGTATCTCTATTATTATGAAGGGTACACAGCGGCGGAGGTGGGGGAGCTGCTGGGCCTGAGGCCCTCCACCGTTCGGACCCGGCTTGCCCGGGCCAGAGAGAAACTGAAAGCACAGCTGAGGGAGGAGTGAGCCATGCAGAACATCTATCGGGAGACATTTGAGCAGATCCATGCCTCCGAGCAGCTGCGAAAGGAGGTAGCCAATGTGCCGAAACAGGAGAAGGCAGCGTTTAGACACCATATTTCCAAGGCAGGGCTGATTGCCGCAGCGTTGGCGCTGGCGCTGGCGGGCACGGTCCTGGCAGTGGCCAGTCCCACCCTCTGGTGGTGGTTTGAGCAGAAGTGGGAGGAGGAGACCGGCAGCTCGATGACGGAATCCCAATCCCTGGTGATCGACGGCCTGACCCGAAAAGTGGGGGAGAGCGTTACCAGCGGGGACGTGACCGTCACTGTGGACAGTATCACCGTGGGCAGCAGTCAGATCTGGGCATTGCTGGACGTGACGGGCTGGGACTTTGACCGAGATGCCCAGTATTCCTTTGACAGGATGCGTGCGGAGATCGTCCCTGACCCCAGTGGGGGCCAGCATGGTGGGGCTTGGTACGGCCTGGACAGTATCGGGATCACCCGGGAGGGCGCAGCCCGGATGCTGCTGGAGTTCTCCGCCACCATCTCCACTGGTAACCAGCTGAACAGAGGAGATTACGCGCTGGAGATCGATCTGAACGACCTGATCCGCCGCCGTACCGGCGGGGCAGAGGATGAGGCCTTGTGTGAAGGAGAGTGGTCTTTCTCGATTCCTTTGGCGGCAGAGAGCCTGTCTCCTACCATCACCATCGACAGAGTTCAAGTGCTGTCGAATCACATGGTCTGGGATCAGGCTACCGGCAAAGATGGCGGCGCCTTAGAGGGTACAGGGGGAAAATCTCACCCGGCTGTTGCAACGCTAACGAACCTCCAAATTACCGCAACAGGTGCCTCCTTCTACTGCGACGGACTGATGGACCGGCTCCACGCAACCGTGATCCTGGCCGACGGGACCGAAGTAGAGAACCGTGGCGGCGGTGGAAGCAGAATGGAGGACGGCGGATGGTATGTCAGCTTTGACTGGCCGGTGCCGCTGGATGTGACGGATATCGTTGCTATCCGCTTTGGCGATGCAGAAATTCCGTTGAATTAAGTGAGACTTGCAAAGAGCGCCCCGCCAAAAGCAGGCGGGGCGTTTTTGTCACTTTCACGTTTCTATCCAGTCCCTCTGCCGCCAGACGGCAAACTCCCGCCGGACCAGCAGCAAGCTCAGGAGGAAGGTCAGCATGTCGGAAATGGGGGCGGCCAGCAGGGCACCATCCAGGCCGAACCGGCCGGACAGCAGAATAGCCAGGGGAATCAGAAACACGCCCTGCCGGGCCAGGGGAATGGCAAGGGAGGGTACCGGCCGGCCGATCCCTTGAAAGAAAGAGGCGGTGGCCAGATGCAGGCCGTACAGGAAGAAGGCGGCCATATACAGCCGGAAGCAGTGCTGGGCACAGTCCAGGTAGAGGGGGCTGTCAGAGACGAACAGCATCCCGATCTGCCGGGGAAACAGCTGGAACACGAGGAACCACACCCCCGAAATTACCAGGGCGATGGCGGCGGCCGTGCGGAAGGTCTGCCGCACCCGAAGAAAATGCTTCGCCCCGAAGTTGTAACCGTTGATAGGCTGTACGGCGGAGGAGACGCCCACAAACATGGAGTGGGCAATCTGATAGACCTTCATCATCATTCCGTAGACAGAGAGAGCGATGTCGCTGCCGTACACGCTGGCCGCTCCGTGAACCCGCAGCAGGTTGTTCAGGGTGATCTGTACCAGGGCAGTGAGGATCTGGGTCAGCAGGCTGGGAACCCCCAGGGCCAGAATCCGCCCGGTGAGCCTAATGGTGGGGCGCAGCGCCTGGCGCCGGAGCCGGACTGTGTGCAGCCGGGGCAGGTAGGCCAGAAACAGCACCCCGGCCGCCACCTGGCCGATGACTGTGGCAATGCCGGCCCCCACCACGCCCATGCCCAGAGGGAAGATGAAGACGGGGTCTAGAATCAGGTTGAGGACGGCACCGGTAATCATGCAGCCCATGCTGTACCGGGGGTGGCCGTCCGCCCGAATGATGGCGGTGAAGGCCGGGCAGATCAGCTGGAAGGGCAGGCCCCAGGCAATGGTCCGGAGATAGGCTGCAGCCTCCGGCCAGGCAGTGTCCGTAGCGCCGAAGAGCCGGGCAATCTGGGGGGCGAAGCACCAGCTGACGATGGCCGCACAGAGACCGCTGGCGGCAATCAGGGTGGCGGCGTGACCGATGGTGTCATCCGCCTCTTGCTGCTGGCGGCGGCCGAGGCACAGGCTGATGTTGGCGGCGCTGCCGTCTCCCAGCAGCAGGGCCACGGCATTCACCAGAATGACCACCGGGAACGCCACGTTGATGGCCGCCATGGCGGTGATCCCCACGCCCTGGCCCACAAAGATCTGGTCCACGATGTTGTAGAGGCAGTTGACCATCAGCGTCAGGGCCGTGGGGATGGCGTAGCGGACGATCAGCTTTTGAACCGGCTCGGTTTCCAGCGGGCTGCGGGACTCCTGATCGGCCGTCATACGGATCCCTCCTCCGGCGGGCGCACCGCCCGCCGTGATAAAAAGTCCCAGCAGCAGAGCACCGCCCTGCCCACTGGGTAAGCATCAATTTTTTTCAGCATAACATGGGCGGCGGTAAAAGTCAACGCGCCGGACAGCGGTCTGTTCACAGAATGTTTTCAAAGAAGCCGCCGGATGCCGGCAACCTTTTGGCGGCCGGACCTATCTATATGGATGTACAGGCGGTGCGGACAGGCGTGCCTGTCCGCAGTGGCTCCGCTGTACAAAATCACAAGGAAAAGGATGGAACATACATGAGACGATTGCTCACAGGAATCCTGGCGGCGCTGATACTGCTGACGCTGGCGGCCTGCGGCGCTGAAAAGACGGACGCCGGCAACGACGGGAAGGAAGAGGACAGCGCAACGGTCAATGGTGTGGTGAACCGTATGGGGGATTTCCTGGTTCTGCTTACTGACGATGGGACTTATCAGGTTTTCGACTTTGGCGAGGATGTGGATCAGGGGCGTCTTGAAGAGGGGGACAGCGTCACAGTTACCTATACCGGAGAGCTTGGGAGCGAGGATCCGGTGCCTGTGGCGGTTTCTGTGGAGAAGACAGACGCGGTATAAGGAACGCTTTCCATAAAGCAGCGGCCCGCAAACTGCGGGCCGCTGCTTTTTAACAGGGCAGAGAGACCTGGGCAATCAGGTCCCGCACAACAGCGCTGCCTAGCAGCAGACCGGCTGTGGCGGGAACCCAGGGATTGCTGGCGGGCACACTGCGGCGGCCGGGGGGCGGCGTCTCCGGCTGGGCGGGAGAGACGGGCTTCTCCGGGCTGAACACCACCTTCAGATGGTGAATGCCTCTGGTCCGGAGTTCCTTGCGCATCACCCGGGCCAGGGGGCAGCCATAGGTCTTGGAGATGTCCGTTACCTGGAGGAGGGTGGGATCCAGCTTGTTGCCTGTGCCCAGGGCCGCGATCAGGGGGATGTTCAGCTTCAGGGCAGTCTCTGCCAGATCCAGCTTGCAGGACACCAGATCGATGGCGTCCACAATGTAATCGTACCGGCAACCCTCCGGGAAGAAGCAGTCCCGATGAGCGGCGTCATAGAGACCGTGGACAGGATGGAGCTCTGCATCCGGATTGATGTCCCGCAGACGGGCGGCCACCGCCTCCGCCTTGGGCTGACCCAGGGTGGAGTGGAGGGCCTCCAGCTGGCGGTTCAGGTTGGTGAGGGCAATGGTGTCGCTGTCCACCAGGGTCAGCTCGCCGACTCCGGACCGGGCCAAGCATTCGGCGGCGTAGCTGCCCACGCCGCCCAGCCCCAGCAGCAGCACGTGGGCCCGAGCAAGCCGGGCCTGGGCCTCCGGGCCCCACAGCATCTCGTTGCGGAGAAAGGGATGTTCCATAACGGACCTCCTTGTTGCAAACAGGTGGAAAACGTCCGGCTTTGAAATTTCAAAGCCGGACGTCTTGTGTTGTGAATGGGAATCAACCCACAAAGCTCATGCCGAAGGAGGACTGCTCCGCAGTATAGCCCTCGGTCTTCTCCTCGTAGAACGTATCCACGGCGTCATTGACCAGATCTGCGGACACCTGGATCTCCCAGTAGGGCTGGTCATAGCCCACGAAGTACATGACGTGGTAGCCGGTGCTCTCGTTGTGAATGATGCCGGTGTCGCCGGTCTGGCGGGCGGGATCGAAGCACCAGTCGTTGAACTCCGTCACCATCTGGCCCTGATAGACCTGCTCATACAGGCCGCCGGTGGTGTTGGACCCGGGATCCTGGGAGTACTCATTGGCCAGCGCGGCAAAGGAGTCCTCAGTGGCGTCGCCGGCCTTCCACTCGTCCAGGATGTCCTGGGCCTTCTGCGCGGCCTCGGCGTCCTTGGCGGCCACATCGTCCTCATAGCCCTCGTCATCCTCGGAGAGCTCGGAGGCCTCCGGCTGGATCAGGATGTGGCGCACGTTCACCGTGTTGTATTCGTTGCGGGAGCGGCCGTTAAAGACCACCACATAGTAGTTGCTGCTGTCGCTGTCCTCCAGCACGGCGGAGTCGCCGGCCTGCCGGGCATCGTCATACAGCCATTCACCCAGAACAGAGGAGCTGTACGAGAAGCTGTCAGAAGAGGCATAGGTGGCGGTGGACTCATATTCTGCAGCTGCATCCTCCAGAGAGGTGCCCGCCTTGTAGGCGGCGTAGATGGCATCTGCGGTGGTCTTGGCAGCGGCCATGGCCTCCGCCTTCATCTCGTCGGTGACCTCGATGGAGTTGCCCTCTTTATCTGTATCAGCTGCGGCGCCGTTGACGCGGACATACGCACAGTCCACCAGATCGTAGGCGGTCCGGTCCTCCTGATAGGCGGCCTCCAGCTCGTCGGTGGAGTAGGTCAGACTGTCCTGATAGGACTGGAGATAGGCGGTGGCCAGCAGGCTGCGCCGGGTCTGCTCCTCATAGATGCTGCGGGTCATGGTGCTGCCGTAGATGAGACCCAGATACTGCTTTTCCGTATAGCCGTACGTGCTGGCAGCGGAGGCAAGGGACTCCATGGTGTCGTCCAGGTCGGCCTGCATCTCGTCGTTCCAGGTGAAGCCCTCGGCCTCTGCAGCGGCATTCATGGCCTGGACGCCGGCCAACTGCTCCAGGGCCTTGTCCGCGAAGTAGTCGTACCAAGTCTCGCCCTCGGTGGCGTCGGTGACGAACATGACGGCGCTGGAGGAGATGGTCTGGTCCTTCAAGGACGTGCCGGTGTCCAGCCCGATCATGCTCAGAATGCTGTAATTGCCGTTGACAAAGTTCTGATAGTAGTTCTCAAAATAGAAGTTGACCTCAGCGGCGGTGTACTTCTCACCGTTGACGGTGGCCGCCGTGGCCGTCTTGGGAATGATGTTGGACTTCCAGATGACGGCGGCAATGGCGATTACCAGGAATACCACTCCGATGGTGCCATACAGAAGGTTGGTGCTATGCTCCTTCTGGCGTTGCTTGGCCTCCCGGGCGGTCTTGGGATCGTTCCAGCCGGAGCCGGACAGGTCCTGGCGGGTCTTTTTTTCTCTTGATGCGCTCATGTGTGTTTCAGTCCTCTCAAGTATTCAGGTGCAAGGTTTGCAAGAAACCGGAAATTACGCACTTTGATATTATACTGGATATGGCCGGATTCTGCAAGAGAAATTTGCGGAATCCCCGCCGCGATCCGGCAGGATCGGCAAAAACAGGGGATTTTTTGGCTGATCCGCAAAAAAAAGCGGAGCGGCCAGACCGCCCCTTCAGAAAACGTGCCCCGCGAGAGCCGTGTAGGCCCGTTATAACCTGCACCTTCACGGCCAGGTGGGTTGCCTCCAACGCGCTTTACCACTTCCAACTTCCAGCCGCAGACAGCAGCCGGGAGGCCTGCGAACCACGCGCTGATCCGGCATCCCGTATAACGAAATGTGGGTTAAAAAAAGACCTATCACAAACCCCGCAGGGCACATATTCACCGTATCACATCCCGGCCCGGGATGCAAGAGGAAACCAGCGGACCCGGAGAGAAATTTTTGTATGGAGTGTCAGGACTCTCCGTCCTCGTCGAACAGGGACTCCATGAACAGGTCATAGACCGCGTCTAGTTCCTCGTCGGAATCCAGCGTGGACAGCAGATCCTCCCCGTCCTCGTGGAGGACCTTCAGGATCACCAGTCCATTGTCCGGATCCTCATCCTCTCCCTCTGTCTCCGCAGGGAAGAAAGCCTGGTACTGCTGGCCGTTGTATTCCAGCGCGTCCACAAACTCCAGCACGATCTCGCGGCCGTCCTCGTCTGTGACTGTGATGAAAGTGGGGCCGTACTCATCCGCCATGGGGCGTCCTCCTTCTGTCTGTATTCTAGGGGTATTGTAACTGACTTTCCAGAAGATTGCAAGGGGGTGAACTTTTGGAAATGTGGGAAACTGGGGCGCTGGGGATGGATTTATCCTGCCCAAAAGCAGAAAAACCATGCGGATAAGAAACTTTTTTTCGGTAAAATACGACATTTTCGATATTGACATGGGATGGTACAATAGAACATATTATGGAGGACTCTGAGCCTCTGCGGCCGCAGACAGGCGGCGCGGCAGACTGCTTTTGCAGAAAATTCAAATTCAAAAGAAGGAGGTGCTCTGCATTGGAACGCAGAAGACGGGAGGGATCCCATGAGATGATCCCCCGCCGGGAACCCAGACAGCAGAAAAGCACCAAACGAACGGGACACAAGGTCGTCTTCATCCTGGGGACGGTCCTGCTGGTGGGCATCTGCACAGTGGCGATGCTTGCCGGGCTTTTTATGATGTACGTCCGGACCACACTGGCCCCTACGCTGGAGGTCAACGCCGACGACTACACCATGAATCTCAGCTCCATCATCTATTACCAGGACAGGGACACCGGAGATTGGGTGGAATACCAGACTGTCTACGGCACGGAAAACCGCATCTGGGTGGACTATGAACAGATCCCGGACGCGCTGTGGCAGGCGGCCGTAGCCATTGAGGACCACCGATTCTTTGAGCACAACGGCGTGGACTGGACCCGAACCGCCTCTGCCACGCTGAACTTCTTCACCGGCAGCCGGGCCACCTTCGGCGGCTCCACCCTGACGCAGCAGGTGCTGAAGAACATGACCGGCGACGACGGCAACACCATCAACCGCAAGGTGCGGGAGATTTTCCGGGCCCTGGAGTTCGAGAAGAACTACACCAAGCAGGAGATCCTGGAGATGTACCTGAACACCATCTATCTGGGACAGGGCTGCTACGGCGTCCAGACCGCGTCGGAATTCTACTTCGGCAAGGATGTGTCGGAGCTGGATCCGGCGGAATGCGCCTGCCTCATCGCCATCACTAACAACCCCTCCTTGTATGGTCCCATGTCCACCATCACCATCACCCGGGAGGACGGCAGCACCGTCACGCCCCGGGAGGCGAACAAGGAGCGCCAGGAGATGATCCTGACCCGGATGGCCGGCGGCAATGACGATGTGGGCGTCACCGGGCTCACCTATCTGACAGAGGAGGAGGCCGAGGCCGCCAAGGCGGAGGAGCTGCATTTCACGGACGGCACCACTTCCGCTCAGGACATTGTCACGGAGGCTACCGGCGGCGCCAATGTCAACTCCTGGTTCGTGGACCAGGTGCTGCGGGATGTCTCCGCGGATCTGGCGGACCTGTACGGCATCACCGAAAAAGAGGCCCTGAACCGGATCTACAACAGCGGCTACAACATCTACACCACGCTGGACCCGAAGATTCAGGAGATTGCGGAGTCTGTCTACGAGGACCGGGGGAGTCTGAACAACCTCACCTCCGCCAGCGGACAGCTGATCCACTCCGGCATTACCATTATCGAGCCCTCCACCGGCAACATCGTGGCCATGGTGGGCGATATGGGACCCAAGTCCGGAAACCTGCTGTGGAACTATGCAACGGATATCCAGCAGCCGGGTTCCTCCATCAAGCCGCTGACGGCTTACGCCCCGGCGCTGGATGCGGGGGCAGTCTCCCCGGCAACCACCTTTGACAACTATCCGGTCCGCCTGCTGAATGGGAATCCATGGCCCAAGAACTCGCCCAACACCTACACGGGCTGGACATCCGTGCGCAACGGTGTCAAGGCATCCATCAACACCATCGCGGTGCAGACACTGGAAAAGGTTGGGGTCACGGCGGCCTACCAATTCGCCACCGAAAATCTGGGGCTGAGTCTGGCACCGGAGGATATGAACGTCAGCCCGCTGGGGCTGGGCGGCCTGACTTACGGCCTCAGCACGGTGGAGATGGCGGCGGCCTACGCTGCTTTCGCCAACAGCGGTGTGTACAATGAGCCCAAGACCTACGTAAAGGTTCTGGCCAACGACAACTCCACCGTGGTGCTGGAAAAGGAGACGGAGCAGCGGGTGGCCATGAAGGAGACCACCGCCTATCTGATGACGGACATGCTGCGCCGGGCGGTGAATGAGTCCGGCGGCACCGGCGGCGGCGCTCGATTCAGCGGGATGCACATTGCAGGAAAAACCGGCACCACCAACGACAACTATGACCGTTATTTTACAGGCTACACGCCGTATTACTGCGCGGCGGTCTGGGTGGGCTACAAGAACAACGAGCGGATCAGCTACTCCGTGAACCCCGCGGCCTCCCTGTGGCGACAGGTGATGGAGAAGGTCCATGCGGATCTGCCGGACAAGTCCTTCAACCGTCCCAGCAGCGGCCTGACAACGGTCAGTGTCTGCGCGGACAGCGGCATGCGGGCGACGGATGCCTGCCGCGCCGATTCCAGAGGGGACCGGACGGTATCCTATGAGGTGGCTGTGGGCACGGAGCCCACGACGGAGTGCACGCTCCACAAGATGGTGGACATCTGCACCGAGGGTAACTGCTTGGCCGGTGAGTTCTGCCCGGCGGAGTCCATCGTGCAGAAGGGCTATCTGGACTATGTGCGGGAGGATTACGGCGAGAGCATCACTGCCTCCGACGACGCCTATCTCATCAGCACCCTGGAAAAGGCAGTGGCCCCCACGGAGACCAGCCCCGGCGGATGTCCCGTCCACACGTCGGCTGCAGTTACGGACCCCGATGACCCGAATGGGGGGCTGGATCCCAGCGATCCCAACTGGCAGCCGCCTGATCCCAACGACCCTGATGTGCCCATAGATCCGGATACGCCGACAGAGGACCCCTCCGGCGGCGGAGACCAGCCTACGGAGCCGGATCCCAACGATCCCAGCGGCGGCTTTGGAGACGCCGGCGGCGATTGGTGGAGCGGTTTCTGGGGAGACAACACAGGAACATGAGAAAGCGGCCCGGCGATTGCCGGGCCGCTTCACTGTGTCCAGTGGGAAGTTACAGGTTCTTCTCGTAGGACTCGATCATCTTCTTGACCATCTGGCCGCCGACGGAGCCGGCCTCACGAGAGGACAGGTCGCCGTTGTAGCCTTCCTTCAGGTTGACGCCCACCTCGGCGGCAGCCTCCATCTTGAACTTATCCATAGCCGCACGGGCCTCGGGAACGTTGATCTTATTGCTATTCTTGCTAGACATAATTGAATCTCCTTTTCATCATACATTTGTTGCGTGTGGGTTACTGGGTATCGCGAGCATAGTTTGACTCCGGGACGGGAGAATATGCGGTTTTTCTGGCGGAAAAATTTGTTGGCAGGGACGTCTTGGAGAAAAATGTCATAGATTTGTTACCCATCGGAAGGGCGGATTATGATATAATCTCAAAAAAACAAAGGGAGGCACTGGCGATGGAGGGCATCTGCGGGCGAATGTGCGACGCATGTACCTGGAAAGAGCAGCTGGACTGTCCCGGCTGTCAGGATGGGCCGGGGCGCCGGTTTTCCGGCGGCTGTCCCATTGCGGACTGCTGCCGGGAGAAGGGGCATACGGCATGTGTGACCTGCACCTTTTCTACCGGCTGTGCCCTGCGGCGAAGAGATATGCCCCAGAACCGGCTGTGGGCCGTTGAGGCAGAGCGGGAGCGCCGGGCGCGGCTGGACCGGAATGCCCCTGTGCTGGCCAAGTGGCTGTGGCTGCTGTTCTGGCTGGTGATTCCCAGTGTTTTCAGCAACATTCTGACCATGGATACTGTGGCGGGAGCGTTTCCAACTGCCGGAGTCGTTGGAAATGTGCTGGCATTTCTGATTTCCCTGGCCTATGGTGTCCTTTTGTGGCAGCTGCGGGAGGCGGCAGGCCGGTACCGCACGGCGGCCCTGTGCTATTTGGCTGGCGGCATCATCAGCGGTGTGCTGCTGCTTTGGCTGTGGTGGCTGCTCTCCCTGCCGGTCATGGTGCTGGAGCTCTGTGCCGCATATCAGGAGTTTTATGCCCATGCAGAGGTTTTGGAAGAGCTTGACCCGGAGCTGGCGGGGAAGTGGCGGCTGCTTTGGAAATGGTGGATCGGCCTGCTGCTGGGGTTGTTTGGATGCATCTTCCTGGCATTGATTTCGGCAATTCTGGGTCTTCTGGCGATACTGGCGGACGCCATCGGCCTGTTGGTGGTGGGGATCGTGAAGCTGGTCTATCTCTACCGGACAGCAAAGCGGTTCCGGGAATATCAGCCGGCGGCACTGCAGAAGGAGGTTCTATGAGATTATTGTTCAGACAGCGGCTGTTCTCCTGGTTTGACAGCTATGACATCTACGACGAGGCGGGGAACACCGTCTACACTGTGGAGGGAAAGCTGGCCTGGGGACACTGCCTCCACATTTTGAATGCGGCGGGAGACCACATCGGCACTGTGCGGGAGCAGGTGCTGACCTTTCTGCCCAAATTTGAATTGTACGTCCAGGATCAGTATGTGGGCTGCATCCAAAAGGAATTCACATTTTTCACGCCGAAATTTGACATCGACTGCAACGGCTGGCGTGTGGAGGGCGACTTCCTGGAGTGGGATTACCGGGTGACGGAGGCCTGCGGGGCGCAGGTGGCGTCCATCCACAAGGAGCTGCTCCACTGGACGGACACTTACGTGATCGACGTGGCGGACCCGGGCAGCGCGCTGTGCGTACTGATGCTGGTGCTAGCCATCGACGCGGAGAAGTGCTCCCGGAACTGAGCGCCGCCCAAGAATGAATGTAAAGCACGCCGCCCGAAAGGGCGGCGTGCTTTACAGACTGCGGATTTGGTTTTGGATGAGGGATCCCACCGTGTCGGCGAACTGGTCCAGGGAACGGATGCGGGCGAAGTTCCGGCCATAGACGGTGTGGGCGGCGGGCAGGTCGTCGTCATTCCCGGTGAAAACGCACATGACGTTGATGCCCTTGTAGGTCAGGGACCGGATCTCCATGGCGGTGTTCTGGATGCCGTTGTCCGCGGCGTATTCCACAAAGCTTCCGCTGTGGTTCATCTGGATCACGTCGTTGGGTTTCACGTCGGAGAGGAGGATTACCAGCTTGTGTTCGCTGGGGGAGTCCTCCAGTCCCTTGGCCAAGGCCCGGATGGCCAGGCCGTCCCGGTTGCAGCCGGTGGTGAAGTAATTGAAGATGCGGTCGTTTTTGTCCGTCTCATAGTAGTCCCGATAGCGGGTCACCACGGTGTATCCGCTGAGGGAGCAGAAGGAGGATACTCGCACCGGAATGTGGCAGCGGGTAAGACTTTCGGCAATCATATAGCCTTGGGCGGCCACCACCGCCTGCCGGTCGATCTGGGAGCTGGAGGCATCCAGAAGAATGTCCACCGACAGGTCGCCGGGATCCGACTGGAGAATACGGGTGAACACCTTGTTGTCGTCCAAGTACACGCCCCGCCAGATGCGGCCGGCATCCAGTGCGCCGGAGGCGGCACGGACAGGGGTGGGCTGGAGATAAGCCAGCATGGCGTTGCGGATGCGGGCGGTGAGGCGGCGGATGCTGGTGCGGTGGCGGGTGGCGTCGGCTTCGTAGGCGGCCCGGTTCAGCTCCATCTGTCGCAGGGCGTTGCGCCGCTGGGCGGCCACATAGCCCTTGAGCTTTTCATGAGTGTCGTCTCCGGTGGCGTAGTACAGGTGGCAGCCCTGGTGCTCGTCCACGCAGAGCTCCCGCTCCAGGCTCTCCAGCTGCGACTGGTCGTATAGGGGGGCGCCGAAGTAGCCCCGCATGTATTTTCGCAGGGCGGCCTCCGTCTGGGCCAGGTTGTAGTCCGTCAGGCGGCGCTGGACCGGCTCTGCGTTGGCTCCGCCGCCCTGGCCCTTCACCAGATGCTCCCCGAACCCGTGGCCAAAGGCCCGCACGGCGGGCAGCAGGTCCGCCTCGGACCGGCGGCGGAAGGCGAAGAGGGGGCGGCGCCGTTTCCGCTCCTCCGCCTCCTGAGCCTGGGTCTCGCCGGGGGTGAAATGGAAATAGGTGTGGAGGAATGCCAGGGCCCGCTCCGCAATGGCAGGGCCGTCCAGGTCTCCGGGGAACTCCAGGGCATCCAGCATTTCCCGATCCCTGGGCAGCAGGGGCGGTTCGCTCTGCCCCAGGGCCCGGCAGAAGTGGGCGTTTTCCAGCGTGGCCAGCAGGTCGCCGGGATCTGCCCGCTGGTCCAGAGCCACGGCCCGGCGGGCATAGCTCCGCCGCAGGGAGGGCAGCGCCGGCCGGCGGGGAGCCTCCCGCTGGTAGACGGCGTTTTCCAGCCCCAGCCACAGCAGCTGCTCAAAGAGCTGTTCCTTGGAGCAGCCGTGGAGGGATTCAAACAGCCCTTCTATGGTCTCTGCTCCGTAATTCTTCCGCACGGCGCCGATGATGCTGTTCCAATACAGGTCTGCACGGCCATCCTCGTCGTATGCCTTGAAGTCTGGCTCAAAGGAGTAATCCGCAGCGGCGTTCCAGATCAGGTTCCGGGCCCGCCGCTTCTCACTGTCCAGGATCTCCATCAGTCAAACACATCCTCACGGCGGAGCGTCTCCGGCAGGCGGGTGCGGATCACGTCCCGCACCAGCTGCCGCTCAAAGTCATCAAAGGACTTGTTGACAAGGCCCAGATCCAGCGCCCGGTTGCCCTCCAGCCCGGTGCGCATCAGTCGCACGGCGGCCAGCAGGCCCCGCAGGTCCAGAGGCTTGGTAGAAAGCTCTCCGCCGTCGCATTTCTTCTGGATGTCCTGGAACAATCCGGCGAACTGCTCGGCATACACGCCTTTCAGAGAGGGGAACTCCCGCTTCAGGAGCTTGATGAGCCCCTCGGTGGTGATGGCGGGCATGTCGATCACCACGAACCGGGAGGCCAGAGCCTCATTCAGCTCCCGGGTGCCGGCGTAGCCGTAGTTCATGGTGGCGATGAAGCGGGTGGCGTCGTGAAGGGGAATGCGTTCATAGCCAGGCATGTCGATGGAGCGGCGGAAGTCCAGCGTGGCGTGGAGCACCGCCAAAGACTCGTTCTTGGCCATGTTGATCTCATCCAACACGCCGAAGCCGCCGGTCTCCGCACACTGGTAGATGGGGCCCTTCCGCAGCTGTACGGCGCCGTTTTCAAAGGTGTCCGTGCCCAGCAGGGTGGCGGCGTCTGTGTTGATGTAGAAGGACACGTTCCAGCTGGGGCGGCCGAACACGGTGGCCAGGTTTTCCGCCAGCACATTCTTGCCAGTGGCCTTGGGGCCTACCAGCAACAGGTTCTCTCCGCAGAGGATGGCGGTGATGGCCTCCTCCCAGATGTCCTTTCCATAATAGAGATACCGGGGATCGGGGACCCGGCGCCGCAGGGTCTCGTCCTCCTCCGGATAGGCGTCCCGAAATTTTTCGATCTCCGCAGTGATGTCGGCGCTGACGCCTTCATCCCGCAGAAATTCCAGCATATCCAACATAGTGTGAACCTCCCGTGTTTTCTGACTCTATCATAGCATGATTCCTGAAAATGGCAAGAGAAAAAGGCGCGCCCGACATTCACCGGGCGCGCTGAAAGGATCAATCTGTATTCTCCAGGGGAAAAGTCACTTGCCAGAGGCCCTCCGTCAGGGTGGCGGCGGTATAGAAGTTGCCGTGGAGGGTGCATCCTGCCAGCTCCTCCGGCGGGACAGCAAAGAGAAAGTCCATATAATCCGTCCGGCCGCCAGCCGTCTCACCTGTAAAATAAGAGATACCGGTACAATGGAATTCCCTGCCGTCGGCATCTTCCATCCACAAAAACGCGTGGTTGTCCGTCCTGGAGGCGTCTCCCCGGCACAGCTGGATGTGGAAGAGGCCGTCTGCGTAACCGGCGGCTGTGATGGGCAGGCCCTCCGCGGGCTCCGCCAGGACTTCACCGGGTTGCAGCATTACGGAAGCCAGATCGCCGCTTCCACCGGTGGCAGAGTAATAGGTCACCTCCGGCTCCCTCACCCCTGCGGCAGGGGGATCAGCCCCCCAGGTGAGGGCGGTCTCCGCCTCTTGGGCATAGTTCGTCAGCTTCAGGTCCACCGTCACGCCCTCCATCGCCTTCTTGCCTGTCAGCAGCTGCCGGACGGAGAAGGTCATCTTGCCGCCGGTGGGAATGGGGGAGCCGTCCATGGTTTTCACAGTGCAGAGAAAAGTGACTGTCCCGGTGGCCTCGTCCCAGGCCACCCGCTCACAGCGGCCGGTCTGGTCAAAGGGCAGGTGGAAGGACCAACTGTCAAACAGGTCTGTGGTGGCGTCCACGGGACCGCCGGAGAGGACGATGTACGCCTGGGCAGTGTCTCCCTCCACGCGGACGGCCGCTACCTCCATGGTGATGCCGCTGTCCGTGCAGGCTTCCTGCACCGGCTGGAAGAACTGGGCTACGGCGGGGGCAATCCGGTATAAAACCGCATATCCCGTCTCCGACCGGACCGCCAGGGCTGGGGTAGCCAGCAGCACTGCCGCCACGGCAGCGGCCGCCGCCAGCCGGCGCAGGGGGAGGCGGTGTCGGTCAGGGTGGGAGAGAGTCTTGCGGATCAGGTCCGGCGACGGGCCGACAGGCTCGTTCATCCGGCGGTAGGTTTTGGAAAAGTTCATATATCCTCCTTCAGCAATGTCCGCAGCTTCTGCCGGGCCCGGGTCAGCTGTGCCCGGACGGTGGAGGGAGACCGGCCCAGAATCCGGGCGATCTCCTCCGTCTGATAGCCCTCATAGTAGAACAGGTGGATGACGGCCCGGTATTTGCCGGGGAGATGGGCCAGAGCCTCGTCCACAGCGGATTCCACGGAGTCTTGGTAGGAATAGACATCCTCCAGCGGGAGGGTCCGCATCCGCCAGGGGGAGGCCAGCAGGCTCCTTGCGCAGTTGGCCGTCACCCGCAGGAGCCACGCCCGCCGGTGTTCCTCATTCGCAAAATCCGGAGCGGACCGGTGGAGCCGGAGAAAAACCTCCTGAAACACGTCGTCGGCGTCGCTGCGGGAGCGGGTCATGGCGTAGGCCAGCCGGTAGACTGCGGAGCCGTATTGCGCCACGGCTTCGGCGGTATCGGGCATGTGATCACATCCTTCTGTAAGGAATACCCGGCAGAGGGCGGAATTGCTGCAAAGAGAAAAAACATTACATTTGTTTTGGCGGGAATGTTGCGTTTGGTTGCGGCGGTGTCAGGTGGCTGTGGTGGACTTTCCCGGCGGCGCTTGGTATGATGGGACCAGCGAAAGAGACTGGAGGAGGAAGACTGATGACCTTTGGAGAGAAGCTGACCGGGCTGCGGAAGCGGGAGGAGCTGAGCCAGGAGGCCCTGGCGGAACAGCTGGGCGTCTCCCGTCAGGCGGTGAGCCGCTGGGAACAGGGGGCGGCCCTGCCGGACGCGGCGAAACTGCTGCCCTGCGCCCGGCTGTTCAGTGTGGACGTGGAGTGGCTGCTGGATGAGGAACAGGATGGGGAGGATCGGCTTTCGGCGGCGGAGTTCCTGCAGGGAACGGAAAGGCCCTCTGTTCACAGAGACTGGCCCTGGTATATCGCCGGCGGCATCGTCACCGGCGCGGGTTCTTTGGGTATGGTGACCATGGGGATTCTGAGCGCCGTCTTTCCTGTCGTGGTTTCCGAGGCTCCGGCGGGGGTGGAGTGGGTCCGCATCTACACCGGCCTGGCTGGTTTTCTGAAAGCTCACGGCGTAGAGTGGCTCTTTGCCCTTTGGGCGGCGGTGGCCCTGGCGGGGCTCTGGCTGCTGGCCCAGCCGCCTATCCGGCGACGGGAGCAGACGGCCTCCCAGTTTTCCTCCTGGTACGCCGCGGGCGTGGCGGTAGGGCTGTACGGCGTCGGTCAGACCGCCTGGTATGTCCAGCTGGGCAAGCTGAGAGACCTGCCTGTGCTGGCCCTTTTCCTGGCGGCGGCGGTCTGGTGCACGGTGCGGCAGTTTTGGCGGCTGGGCGGGGAGCCGGACGAGACCCGCAGGCGGCAGGAACGGATCATTGCCCTGCTATACACCGTCGCACAGGGAGTCCTTCTCCTGCTGACGGCGGAGGCGGGCTTTGGCCTGGTGGCGCTGGTGCTCCATATTGGGGTGTATTTCATCTGCGCTGCAGCCATAACCTGGAGGCGGTCCGGCAGGGGAAAGCACTAAACACAAAAACAGGAGGCCGGTCTCCCGGCCTCCTGCCTTTGTGTCTGTTCGGTTATCCCATCAGATAGGCGTACTTGGTCAGCACCGTCCAGATGAACACCTCGATGTCGGCGGGCAGGTCGTTCTTGGCGTCCAGATCTGCCTCGAACACCTTGCTGTCCAGGCGCACCAGCACCTTCTTCCCGCCCAGAGGCAGGAAGCCCTGATTGTTTACACTCTCGTCAAAGCCCTCCCGGGTCAGGAACAGGGTGAACTTCTCCCGGTAGGGGGCGGAGTCGTAGGGGCAGAACACGGCGCAGTTGCCGCACTCGTTGCACATCCGGTCCACATGGAGGATCTGCTGGCGGCCGTCCGGCAGCTCGATGACCACATTGGCCCGGTTGGGGCACACGTCGGCGCAGACCTGGCACACCACGTTGCAGGTCAGGCACCGGTCGCCCTCGCACTTGGCGCTCTCGCAGAGGACGCCCTTCTTGGCGACGGCCTCCTCCCGGGTGGCTACGGCCTTGGCGGGGATGGCAAACTTGTGGGCCTCGCCGATGACGGCATTGGCGAAATACTGGGCGTCGGCAATGCCCTCCACCACGGTGGCGGGCCCGCGCATGGCGTCGCCGCCGGCATAGACGCCCTCGAGATTGGTCTTGAAGGCGGGGATGCCCTTCTCGTCCACGGTGATGCCGTTCCGGGTGAAAACCTCGCTCTCAACCTTCTCGCCCACGGCGGAGACCACGGTGTCGCAGGGGATCTCCACCATTTCGCCGGTGGGGACGGGCTTGCGGCGGCCCTTGTCGTCCGGGTCGCCCAGCTTCATCTTCTCACAAATCAGCTTGCCGTCCTTCTGCTCCACAGGGGCTACCAGCTCCAGGAACTCCACGCCGTCGGCAATGGCCATCTCCAGCTCCTCCGCATCGGCGGGCATATACTTCTTCGTCCGGCGGTACACCAGGGTAGAGGATTTGGCCCCGGCCCGCAGAGCGGCCCGGGCGGCGTCCATGGCGGTGTTGCCGCCGCCCACCACGGCCACATGGCCCAGGGAGACGTCCTTACCCGCCTTCATGTCGCGCAGCCAGCCGATGACCGGCACCACGTTGCCGGGGATGTCCAGCCGTCCGGCCTTCCAGGCGCCCACGGCGAAGAAGATGTGGGTATAGCCCTGTGCCTTCAGCTCTGCCACAGAGGGGGCCTCGGTGTTCAGCTTTACCTCCACGCCCATCTTCTCCATCAGAGCCACGTCCTTGTCGATGGCCTCGTCGCTGATGCGGAAGGCAGGGATCACCTGCCGGACGATGCCGCCCAGGCGGTCCACTTTTTCAAACAGCGTCACGGGGATGCCCGCCCGGCCCACGAAGTACGCCGCGGACATGCCGGTGGGGCCGCCGCCGATGACGGCCACCTTCCGGCCGTCCGTCACCGGCGCGGGAGGCGTGATCTTGGACATGTAGGCGTCATAGCCCTTTTCGGCCGCCACCAGCTTGGTGGCCCGGATGTTCACGGGCTCGTCGTAATAATTCCGCATACACTTGGTCATGCAGTTGTGGGCGCAGATGGTGCCCGTGATGAAAGGCAGGGGATTCTTCTCGGTGATGAGCCGCAGGGCGGAGGCGTACGCGCCCTTCCGGCACAGCTCGATATACTCCGGAATGTCCTGGTGGATGGGGCAGCCGCCCTTGCAGGGAGCGGTGAAGCAGTCCAGCAGGGGAACCTTTTCATAGAGTTTGCGGCGGGGCAGGGGCTTGATGGCCTTCACGTGATACTTGTCGGACCGGGCCGCCAGAGAGAGGGCCTCGATGCCGACCACGTCCACGCCGGTGAAGGGCTTGAAGTCCAGAGCGTCCAGCTTGTCTCCGATCTGGGTGAACCGCTGGTAGCCGCCGGGCTTCAGCTCGGTGGTGGCCATGGTGATGGGCCAGATACCGCAGGCGAACAGCTTGTCAATGTTGAAGGCGTCGGCACCGCCGGCATAAGAGAGGCGCAGCTTCCCGCCAAACTCCTTGGCCATCATGGCGGCCATGGTGGTGGTCAGGGGGAAGAGGGACTTGCCCGCCATGTACATCTCCTCGCTGGGCAGTTCCCCGGCCTTCACGTCCACAGGGAAGGTGTTGGAGAGCTTCAGGCCGAATTCCAGCCCCTCCTTGTCTGCCAGGGCCTGGAGGCGGTGGAACATGGGCACCGCGTCGGCGTACTGCAGGTCCTCCTTGAAGTGGTGATCGTCGAAGGCGATATAGTCATAGCCCATGGAGTCCAGAATGGACCGGGCGGTCTCGTACCCCAGGATGGTGGGATTGCACTTGACGAAGGTGTGCAGGTGCTTCTTCTCCAGCAGGTAGCTGGCGATCCGCTCGATCTCGTCCGGCGGGCAGCCGTGGAGGGTGGACACCGTCACGGATCCGGACACATGGGGAGTGATCGTGTCGATATAATCGCTTTCTCCCGGGAAGAACTCCTTCAAAACGGCGATGCACTCCTGGAAGATGGGCGTCTTGGAGGCGTCCACCATGCCGTTCAGGAAGGTGTCGATCTTCTCACCCTGGATGCCTGCCAGGTCATAGCCCACGGACATGTTGAACACGAATCCGTTGGGATCGCCCAGACCATAGACCTTTGCCATGATCTTCAGGGCGCACCAGGCCTTCACATACTCCTCAAAGGCCTGCTGGACATACAGCTCCGTGGACCATTCGCAGTTGTAGCACTCATCCTCCGCCAGGATGCAGGGGCGGTTGATGCAGGCGGCCAGATCCGCGCCGTCCATCTTCTGGACGGTCTTCAGCTCGAAGAACCGGGCGCCGGCGAAATAGCCGGCAATGATGTTCTGGGCCAGCTGGGTGTTGGGGCCGGCGGCGGGGCCGAACGGAGTCTCGATGGTCTCCCCGAAGATGGGGAGCTTCTTCACGCCGGCCTTGTAGGGCTTGTGGACGCCGAACACGGCGCCGTCCCGGCGGTATTCGGTGGTGATCCAGGTCATCAATTCCCGAAAGGGAATGGGGGTCATTAACTCAGACATAGTTTTTCCTCCTCAGAATAACTCCTGAAATACGAATGCGCACTGCTTCCGCAGGGGCACATCGGCCGGTCATCAATACTCCTTGTGGTTCAGCCGGCCCCACAGACGCTTGCTACTCTCCAGAATGTGGGCATTCACGGCCTCCTCGTCGATCTCTGTCAGGACCCGGTCCTTCATCAGGATTCTGCCGTTAATCATGGTGGTCTGGCACTGCCGCCCCGTCATGCCGAAGAGCATGTGTCCGTCGATGTTGGCATCAGAGAACGGTGTGAAGGGCTTGTAGTCCATGACGATCACGTCCGCCGCCGCGCCGGGCTTCAGCACGCCCAGAGTGGGGAAGCCGGTGCGCTCCGCCATCTTGGCGTTGTTGCGGAACAGCATGTCCGTCACCTCGCACCAGCCCACGTTGGGCATACAGGCGTTGTGCCGCTGGGAGCACAGGGCCACCTTGATGGACTCCAGCATGTCGTTGGTGTAGGCGTCGGTACCCAGACCGATCAGAATGCCCTTCTTGTAGAGCTGCAGCACCGGAGAGATACCCACGGCGTTGCCCATGTTGCTCTCCGGGTTGTTGACGCACATGGTGTCCGTGGCCTTGATGATATCCATTTCCGCCGTGTTCACATGGATGCAGTGGCCCAGGATGGTCTTGGGTCCCAGGATGCCGTGGTCCTGGAGCCGCTGGACGGGCCGGCGGCCGTAGTTCTGGAGGGAGTCGTACACGTCGTTCATGCCCTCGGACACGTGGATGTGATAGCCCACCCGACCGGCGTTGGCGGCAACCATCCGGTCAAAGGTCTTGTCGGAGATGGTGAACAGGGCATGTCCGCCGAACATGGCCTTCAGCATATCGGAGGGGTTCTGCTCGCAGTAGTCGATGAAGTCCTTGTTCTCCTGCACGGACTGAAGGGATTTCTCCTCCCCGTCCCGGTCGCTGACCTCATAGCACAGGCACGCCCGCATCCCGAATTCCCTCGTCACCTCGGCGATCCGCATCAGGGAGCCGGGGACCTCACAGAAGCTGGCGTGATGGTCGAAAATGGTGGTGACGCCCTGCTTGATGGAGTCGATCACCAGGGCCTGGGCGCTGGCCTTGGTGGCCTCCAGGTCCAGATTCCGGTCAATGAACCACCACTGGCCGTCCAGCACCTCATAGAAGCTGGTGGGGTTGTACCCATCGATGGAGAGGCCCCGGGCCAGGGCGGAGTAGATGTGGGTGTGGGCATTGATAAGGCCCGGCATGATGACGCCGCCACGAGCGTCCACAAATTCCGCCTGGGGGTACTTGGCCTTCAGATCCGCGGTGGTGCCGACCTCCACGATCTTGCCGCCATCGGTGACCACGCCGCCGTCCGGCAGGTAGCCGATGCCCTCCGGATCCCGGGTGATGACCTTGCCGTTTGCCAGTAAAATCATAAAAATGACCTCCTTTTGTCCGTCTTTTGCATATCTGATAAAAAGAAAAGGCGCTTCAAACCGCTGTCGGTTTGAAACACCTACCAAAAGACCGGAATGATAGGTGTCAGCCCGTGCGCGCAGCACTTCGTTGCAGCTATCATTCTTCCCTTGTACTTGTATTTTACCGGACAGCAGCCTAAAATGCAAGCAGGGAAGCTCAAAAATTTTCAGATGGATTTTGTGTAGTTTGCCGGAAAGCGGCGGAACTTATTCCCAACCGGGTCCGTCTACATGAAATGAAATAAAGAAAGCGATGGAATCAGAGAAAGAGGAGGCGTCAGAATGAAACGGCTTTGGATTTGCCTGCTGGCTTTTGCGCTGCTGACGGGATGCGGCGATTCCGGCGACATTGCGGTGACAACGGTATACGAAACAGATGACCCGCCCCGGACCGCCCTGACCACGGAGTGGGAGACTTACGACCCGTCGGTGGAGACGGTGTGGTGCATCCTGTCCTATGAGGGGGAAGGGGAATCTCTGGAGTATGGGGCGCCCTATTGGCTGGATGTGCGGGAGGCGGACGGCAGCTGGACCCAGGTGCCCCTGGCTGAGAACGCCGGATGGGATGCCATGCTGTATACCCTGCCGTCCGGTGAAAAGCAGGCGTTTCCGTGCATCCTGTCCCTGTTTGACTACGACTTCTCCGGCGGCGGTACGTTCCGCGTCATCAAAGAGATCGGAGAATATACGGCCGCGGCGGAGTTCACCCTGACAAAGGGGGCGGTCATCTCCGCAGAGACGCCTTACGGCTTCGGCCCCATGGAGGAGGTACCGGAGTACGGTGACCCGGCGGAGCTCTCCGCCAGCGGTGCCGTGGTGTTCACCGAGGCGGGAACGGAGAACGCGGATGCGGCGGAGATATTTTTGGAGAAGGTCTCCCTGGGCATCCCCTGCCAGCTGCGGACCCTTCAGAACTACTATGAGAGCTGGCCCATGCTGATCGACGTCATCTATGACGGCCGCGGCTTTCTCTGGCGGATGCGGACCGGCGGAGAGATCACGGAGAAACGATTTTCCTACATCGTGACGGACGGCACGGACGTATACCTCTCCAACGGCGCAGACTGGGAGAGCACAGAACAGTACGACAGTGAGAAGGCGTTTCTGCTGCCCTCCGGCTCCGGATCCTTCCTGGTACCCGCGGCGGAAGCGATGACAGATGACCGGCTGGCGGAAAATACCGCCCGCTATCGGATCTGGTCAGGCGACGGGATGCGGGCTGCTTCCCTGACGGAGGACCCTGCAGAATTCAGCGTCATACGCTGTGACCCGGAGAGCGGAACATGGAGCAGGTCCTGGACCATCCGGGAGCTGGATGACCGGGCCACGGCAGTGAGGGACCTTTCCTGGCTGGAATCCGGAGCACTCCTGCACATCACTTATGAAACGGAGAAGGACGGCACGCTGACGGTTGACTTTGTGCCGGACGCTGAACTGACTGATCCCGGCGATCTCTGCGGCTATCCGGCGGAATAGAGACTGCGGGGCCGGCGGTTTGCCGGTTTTTCCGTAGAATACTGCAAAATCTTGGGATTTTCCATTGACAAGGGCACAAAAGCTCTGATATTCTATTCGGGCTGATTGAAACGATTTCCCGACCATTCCCCAACATTAAAAAGGAGAGAGATGCACACATGCTGGGAGAGATCATTGCGGATTTGAGCAACTGGATGTATACCTACCTGCTGGTGATTCTGCTGGTGGCCGCCGGACTGTTTTTCACCATTCGGAACCGGTTCCCGCAGCTGCGGCTGCTGCGGGAGGCCATTCGCGTGGTGGTGGAGCGGCCGGAGAAGGAGGGAAGCGTGTCCTCCTTCCAGGCGCTGATGGTGTCCACCGCCTCCCGGGTAGGTACGGGCAACATTATCGGCGTGTCCGTGGCCATCTGCATGGGCGGCTACGGCGCCGTGTTCTGGATGTGGCTCATCGCCCTGCTGGGCGGCGCCACGGCCTTTACCGAATCCACGCTGGCGCAGATTTACAAGCGCCGGAACCCGGAGACCGGCGAGAGTTACGGCGGCCCTGCCTATTATATTGAGGCGGCCCTCCACAGCCGTCCCCTGGCGGTGCTGTTTGCCCTGAGCCTCATCGCCACCTACGCCGGCGGCTTCAACATGCTCTGCTCCTACAACCTCCAGTCCACCTTCTCCGGATACAGCTTTTATTCCCCGGAGTGGACGCCCTGGATCATCGGCGGCATCGTGGCGCTGCTGACCGGGTACTGCGTCATGGGCGGCGGCAAGCGGATCATCGCCTTCGCCTCCACTCTGGTGCCCATCATGGGCGGACTGTACGTGCTGGTGGCCCTGGTGGTCATCGTCATGAACGTGGGGCTGATTCCCCAGGTGTTCGGACGGATCTTCTCCGAGGCGTTCGATTTCCAAGCCATCTTCGCCGGCTTCACCGGCTCTGCCGTGATGCAGGGCGTGAAGCGGGGCCTCTTTTCCAACGAGGCCGGCGTGGGCTCCGCCCCCAACGCTGCCGCCTCTGCCAATGTCAGCCATCCGGTGAAGCAGGGGCTGGTCCAGATGCTGTCTGTCTTCCTGGACACGCTGGTGATCTGCTCCGCCACCGCCTTCATGCTGCTGTGCTCCGGTGTGGAGCCCGCAGTGGAGCTGCAGGGCGCCCCCTATGTGCAGTCGGCCCTGGCCGCCTCCTTCGGCACCCTGGGCCCCGTTTTTATCACCGTGGCCATGGTGCTCTTTGCCTTCACAACTCTGATCGGAAACCTCTACTATGTGGACAATGCCCTGGCGTATCTGCTGGGGCACGTGCCCTCCAAGCGGTTCATGGTGGTGTTCCGCCTGATTGCCATGGGACTGATTTTCCTGGGCGCCGGCCTCACGCTGGATCTGGTGTGGAACCTGTCTGACGTGCTGATGGGCGTCATGGTGCTCATCAACATTCCGGTGATCGCGGTCCTCTCCCGTCCGGCGGCGGCAGCCCTGCGGAACTATACCGAGCAGCGCAGGGCCGGCAAGAACCCCGTGTTCCGGGCTGCGGACATCGGCTTGAAGGAAAAGACCGAATACTGGAACTGAAATGAAAACGGCGGGGTCTTTTTCCAGTGTGGTTCTGCCGGGTGCAGGCTGCGGCTGTGGCCCGGCCATTGCAGGGACTTGAAAGCGGACGCTTCGGCGTCCGCTTTTTTGCATAGAATGGAATAGAAACAGAAAATTCACAAAAACTACTTGAAATAAAAAGCGAAATCGCTTAATATAATATCGAAAACTATATTATATGATGCGGACGGCATGATGCCGGATTTCAAGAAGGAGAGACCATTCCATGCGCAAACTGTTTGCAAAGGCCCAGGACCCCATCAGCTGTGAAACCCATGCGCTCGGCGCGGTGGCCGCCCTGGGGGGCGGTCTGCTGTATCTGCTTCGGGGCGTCTGGACGGATGCGGCCATACCGGCGGTGGCGGCGGCCCTGTGCTTCTGTCTGTCTATGGCGGCACTGTATGCCGCCAGCGCCATCTATCACTACTATCCCGGCACTGCCGCCAGCGGCGGAGTGAAGCGGGTGCTACGGAAAATGGACCACAGTATGATCTATGTGTTGATTGCCGGCAGCTACACGCCCTTCTGCGTGGTGCTGCTGCCCCAGCCCAGGGGAACACAATTCTGCCTGATCCTCTGGGGCGTGGCCCTGGCGGGGGTGCTGGCGAAGATGCTGTGGATCAACGCACCGCGGATGCTGTCCACGGCAGTATATCTCATCATGGGATGGTCCGTGGTGTTTGTGGCAAAGGACTTCACCGCTCTGGGCCAGCCCTGCCTGACGCTGGTGGCCCTGGGCGGGATCTGCTACTCGGTGGGAGCGGTGTTCTACGCCGTCAAGAAGCCAAACATCTCTGCAGAGTGGACCTTCCACGAACTGTTCCACCTGTTGATTCTGGCGGGGTCTTTCTTCCACTATCTGGCGGTATATCTGTATGTGCTGTGACGCAGTGGCGAAAAATCTGACTGAAAACGAAAGCAGCCCGGCGGATATTCCGCCGGGCTGCTTTTGGAATCTGTGCAATTGGAACACTGGCGCGGTTTATTGCGGGCTTTCATCCGGTATCGGAAGGCCGTGCGACTCCATCAAGCCGTACGACTCCAGCAGAGCTTTTGCCTCGTTCAGGGACACTGCGGGGGCTACATAGACGGAGGTGTCGGGCTGGTATGATACCGTCCCTTCAATTTTGCCGGGGACCCGCTCAAAGGGGAACAGGAAGAACTGCGTATATTCCCGGTCTGTGTACAGTTCCCCGAAAAACGTGTGGGCGGGGAACTTTCCGTATTCGAGCAGGCCCCGGTTGAGGCCGCCGCCCTCATGGGCCATGGTCAGCCAGACCTTGCTGGCTTCCTCAGAGGTGAAGGGCTGTTCCTCCAGTTCCAGATAGCCGCTGAAGCTGTCATCCTGCCCCCACTGCTTCACCATCTCCCCGTGGAAATGCAGAGTGGTGTTCACGGCCGTGGCCTCGCCATCCTCCCACAGGACCGCCGGGAGTGTCACGTCCACCTGTGACCGGAATTTCACCATGCGGGCAATGACCAGTGCGGCAGCGAGAATCAGTACCAGACAGATCACCGTCGTGGCCCGGTTGGGGCCGTGCCGTTTGGCGTTCGTCTGCTCTGGGGCCATGGTATGCTCCTTTCCGCCGGACGGGACCGGCCTGCCGTGCATCACACACGTAAAGGGAGAGCGCCTTATTTTGTCCCGAAGATCCGGTCACCGGCATCGCCCAGACCGGGGACAATATAGCCGTGCTCGTTCAGATGGTCATCCACGGCGCCGCAGTAGATGTCCACGTCCGGGTGGGCCTTCTGGATGCGCTCCACACCCTCCGGCGCGGCCAGCAGAACCATCAGCTTGATGTTTTTGCAGCCCCGCTTCTTCATCTCGGTGATGGCGGCCTCGGCGCTGCCGCCGGTGGCCAGCATGGGATCCACGATCATGATGTCCCGCTCCGCAATGTCCTTGGGCATCTTGCAGAAGTAGACATGGGGCTCCAGCGTCTCCTCATCCCGGAACATGCCGATGTGGCCCACACGGGCGGAGGGCACCATCCGCAGCACACCGTCCACCAGCCCCAGGCCCGCCCGGAGGATGGGCACCACAGCGAACTTCTTGCCCTTCAGGGTGGGGGCGATGGTCCTGCAGATGGGGGTCTCCACCTCCTTGGTGGTCAGGGGCAGATCCCGGGTGGCCTCATAGGTGATCAGCATGCCGATCTCAGAGACGATCTCCCGGAAATCCTTGACGCTGGTGTCCTTGTCCCGCAGGATGGTCAGCTTGTGGGCCACCAGGGGGTGGTCCATCACATGCACTTTGCCGCTCATACTTATAAACTCCTTTTCTCTGATATCCTTGATGTAAACCGTTCCCTACGATCTAAACCGTTCCCTCAGATCTGGGGCGGCTGCCGCAGACGCTGGGCCTGGGGAGGGCGGAGATAGACCGGAAGCAATTCCTGGGCGGAGACCAGCTTTCCCGCCCGGGCCAGGTCCTCGGCGCACAGGGCCACGGACATGGCGTTCTGCATCACCAGTTGGGGCGGTGCCAGGCGGCAGGGCAGTCCCGACTCTGTCAGCGCCTTCTCACAGAGGACGGCGCCGTCCCCCACGATCACCAGGGGCAGCGGCTCGCTCCGCAGCTCCTCCGCCAGCTCCGCAAGGCCGATGGCGCGATCCGGCGTCCGGCGGGTCAGGCGGCCATGTTCGGAGGTGAAGAGGGCGTTGTAGATCTGGCTGCGCCGGGCGTCCATGGCGCAGACCACCAGGGCGTCCATGTGGGCCACGTTCCGGGCCATGGCCTCCAGGGTGGAGACGGCCGCGCAGGGCTTGTCCGCGGCAAAGGCCAGTCCCTTGGCAGCCGAGACGCCGATGCGGATGCCGGTGAAGGACCCCGGGCCTGCCGCCACAGCGACGGCGTCGCAGTCCTGGACGGTCAGGCCGGTGTTTTTCAGCATGGCCTCCACAATGGGCATCAGGGTGCGGCTGTGGGTGAGGCCGGTGTCCTGATAGCCGGAGCAGAGGACTTTCCCATCCTCCGTCACGGCGGCGGAGACCGCCTTGGCGGAGGTTTCCAGTGCCAAGATCCTCATTGTGCAGCACCTCCTTCCACGGTGATGCTCCGCCAGCCGTCGTGCTCCGGATGGCGGGTGAGGGTCACATAGACCGTGCCCTCCGGCAGGGCGTCCGCCACCTGCTCGCTCCACTCCACGGCGCAGACGCCGCCCCGGGAGAGATAGTCCTCCCAGCCGATGTCGAACAGGTCCTCAGACCCGTTCAGCCGGTACATATCGAAGTGGAACAGAGGGGTAGGGCCCTCATATTCGTTGACGATAGTGAAGGTGGGGCTGGTGACCCGACCTCGGCATCCCAGGCCACGGGCAAGGCCACGGGTAAAGGCGGTCTTGCCCATGCCCAGACCGCCCCGGTAGGCCACCACGGCGCCGGGAGAGAGAGCGGCGGCCAACCGTTCACCAAAGGCCTCCGTCTCCGCCTCGCTGTGGGAAATATACTCCACGAAGCAGCGCTCCTTTCCAGTGATATTTCCAAATCCGATTCAGTATACCATATTTTGAACAGTCTGTAAAAACAAATTTGCGGCGTTTACACATCTTTTCATTTGTGGTATACTGCATTCGTCAAATTCTGCGCCGGAGGAAATGGAAACGCCCATGTGGAACCGACTGAAAGCCATTCTGGCAGACTTCATCCAGCAGGCCGACCTGGTGCTGCTGGGGCTCTGCTGCGCCGCCACCCTGTACGGCATGGCGCTGATCGCCAGCGCCACCAGATACCTGGGCACCGGGGGCATCCTGCGATATGTGGGCGTCCAGGGGGCGGCCATGGTGCTGGGCATCTGCGCCTATATCTTCATGTCCATGTTGGACCTGGAGCGGCTGATGCGACGGTGGAAGTGGCTTGTGGCCTTCAACGTCGTGTTCATCGCCCTGCTGCTGACACCCTTTGGCGTCTCGGACAACACGGGCAACACCGCATGGCTGAAATTTCCCTTTCTCCCCTTCAGCATCGGCCCGGCGGAGGTGGTGAAGATCACCTTCACCCTGCTGCTGGCCAAGCAGTTGGAGTGGCTGCGGGAGGTGAAGCGGGATCTGAAATCCTTCCCCTCCGCCCTGATGGTGGCGGGGCACACCATCGCCCTGATGGGGTGGTACGTGGGGATTTCCGGGGATATGGGCAACGGCCTGACATTTTTCTTCATCTTTCTGTGCATGGCCTTTGTGGCAGGCTTCGCTCTGCGGTGGTTCGTCCTGCTGTTCGCCGGCAGCGGGGCAGCCATTGCCGCCTCGGTGGCTCTGGGCCTGATGCCGGACTATATGATCAACCGTTTCCGGGTCCTGTTTGACCACTCCTATGATACCCTGGGAGCAGGCTGGCAGCAGACCCGGGGCCTGCTGGCCCTGGGCTCCGGCGGCCTCTTCGGCCAGGGATACATGCAGGGCACCCAGACTCAGGCGGGGGAGGGGTCCCTGCCGGCCCGGCACACGGACTTCATCTTCTGTGTCTGCGGGGAGGAGCTGGGGATGATCGGCTGTCTTGTTGTGATCGCCCTGCTGGCGGCCATCATCATCCGGGTGCTGCTGGTGGCCCGCCGGGCTGAGACGCCCTTCCACTGCTATGTCTGTGTGGGTGTGGCGGCCATGCTGATCTTCCAGACTGTGGTGAACATCGGTATGTGCCTGTTTGTGATGCCCGTGATCGGTCTGACCCTGCCGTTCTTCAGCTACGGTGGGTCCTCGCTGTTGACACTGTATGCCGCCATGGGCGTGGTGTCCGGCATCAAAAAGCGATCCCCTGTGGTCCGCCGTCCGGGCAGGCCCCTGGGGTGAGCGGAAGGATCTCCCAAACACGGCCGGAGTGCGCTCCGGCCGTGTTTTTCTGCATATTTCCGGCGGGCGGGAAGAAACTAGCGGTGCACCCAATTCAATACAGGAGGTATGATCGCCTTGAAGACCCAACTGATGAAACGCGCCGCCGCCCTGTGCCTGGCGGTAGTCCTGACCCTGTCCGTCAACGCCGCCGCCCTGTTCGGCGGCAAGGAGAAGGCCCAGCCGGCAGAGGGGATCCCCACGGCCCAGGCGCTGGAGATCCGCACCTACCGGGGCATTCCCTATCACGCCCAGTTTCTGGCCGCGGGCGGCGAGGGAGAGGACCTGACCTTCACCGTGGAGAAAGAGCCCAAAAAGGGCACCGTCCAGATTGACGGCGCCAGCTTCACCTATACCCCGGAGGGGGATTCCACCGGGAGCGAGAGCTTCACCTATACCGCCACCGACAGCGCCGGACGCGTGTCTCAACCCGCTACGGTGAGCGTCACCATTGAGAAGGCCAAGTCTGGCGTCACCTATGCGGACACGGCGGACAGCACCGCCGCGGTGGCCGCGCAGGACCTGGCGGAGGCGGGGATTTTCACCGGTGCCAAGATCGGAGACCAGTACTACTTTGAGCCGGATAAGCCCGTCTCCCGCAGCGAGTTTCTGGCCCTGGTAATGGAGACCGCCGGGGACGAACCCACCGCCGTTACCATGACCGGCTTCTGTGATGACGCGGCCATCCCCACCTGGGCCAAGGCCTACGCCGCGGCCGGCGTCGCGGACGGCATCATTCAGGGCGTCTCCACAGCGGAGGGCGTGGCCTTCCAGGGAGACGAGCCCATCACCTTCAATGAGGCGGCTACCGTGCTCAACCGCGTCCTGGCGGTGGAGGATGTGGATCTGGCCGGCTGGTACGCAGACCGGGAGGCAGTACCCTCCTGGGCGGCCCAGGCCGTGGGGAACATGGAGGCGGTCAGCGTCCTCGCCGCGGGCAGCTTCGGCAGCGCCGCCATGGGAGAGACCGTCACACGGGCGGATGCGGCCCAGATGCTCTCCGCCGCAGACACCCTGCTGGAGGGAGAGCCGGCTGGCCTCTTCGACTGGCTCCTCTGAGCTGGGAATTTCCGGCAGAACAAACAGCCCTCCGAAAAAGTGTAGGCGCTTTTTCGGAGGGCCTGCGGCGTTTTAGCAGTTGTATTTGGGGGCGGTTTGTGCTAAACTATGGAACATTAAAATAGGATGATTATGACTACCCATCGGAGAGCAGTCAAGATAGAAGGGACTGGAAACGAGCATGAAGATCGTTGTATTGGCGGGGGGAATCTCCACAGAGCGGGCGGTCTCCCTGGTGACGGGCACCGGCGTGTGCCGCGCCCTGCGGGAAAACGGCCATCGGGCCATCCTGGTGGATCTGTTCCTGGGGCTGGAGGAGGTCCCGGCGGACCTGGAGACCCTGTTTGACGCGCCCGACGGCCTGTGCCCCGACGCGAAGATCGAGGTGGAGGCGCCGGACCTGGAGACGGTGAAGCGCGGCCGGAAGGATCAGGGCCCCAGCCACATCGGCCCCCACGTGCTGGACATCTGCCAGAAGGCGGACCTGGTGTTCCTGGGCCTCCACGGTATGGACGGGGAGGACGGCCGCATCCAGGCCGCCCTGGATTTACTGGGCGTGCCCTACACCGGCGCGGGTCATCTGGCCTCCGCTGTCGCCATGGACAAGGCGGTTTCCAAGCAGATTCTGGACGCGTGCGGCATTCCCACCCCCAAGTGGCGGCTGCTGTCCTATGGACTGGATGAGGCGGAGCCCCTGGCCCAGACACTGCCTATGCCCTGCGTCATCAAGACCATCGGGGGCGGGTCGTCCCTGGGTGTGTACTTACCGGAGGACCGGACGGAGCTGAAGCGGGCCCTGGAGGAGGTGCTGCGCTACGGCGCCAAGGTCCTGGCGGAGGAGCGGATCTACGGCCGGGAGCTGACAGTGGCGGTCCTGGGGGACCGCTGGCTGCCGGCGGTGGAGACCGTGCCCGCCGGAAAGGAATTTGACTACGTGGCCAAGTACCAGGCCGGCGCGGCGGTGGAGACCTGTCCGGCCGATGTGCCGCCCGCGGTGATGCAGGCCGCCGGTGAGCTGGCCCTGCGGACCCACCGGGCGTTGGGATTGGAGGTCTACTCCCGCACGGACATGATTCTGGACAAAGACGGAAATCTGTGGGTGCTGGAGGCCAACTCCCTGCCGGGCATGACCCCCAACAGCTTTGTCCCCAAGGAGGCCGCCGCCGTGGGCATGAGCTACAACCAGCTCTGCGAGGAGATCGTGCGGCTCTCCTGCGACGTGAAGAGAAGAGGGTGAACTGCATGCAGCCAATGACCATTCCTGAGATCATATCCGCTGTGGACGGCACCTGGCTGAATCCCCGGAAGGGGGCGGCCCCCGTCACCGCTGTGTGCACCGACAGCCGGAAGATTGCCCCCGGCTGCCTGTTCCTGCCCTGGGTGGGGGAGCGGTTCGACGGCCATGACTTCATCGACAGGGCCCTGGACGCGGGAGCCGCCGGGTGCTTGTGCGCCCGGAGGCCGGAGCTGCTGCGGCCAGACAAGTTCTATATCCAGGTGGCGGACACCCGGCTGGCCCTGCGGGCCCTGGCGTCCGCCTACCGGGACCGGTTCGCCATCCCCTTTGTCCAGGTCACCGGCAGCGTGGGCAAGACCACCACAAAGGAGATGCTGGCGGCGGTGCTGGGGGCGAAGCTCCGGGTGCTGAAGACACCGGAGAACTTCAACAACGACATCGGCACGCCCCTGACCCTGCTGGGCCTGGGGCCGGAGCATCAGGCGGCGGTGATCGAGACCGGCATGAACCACTTCGGGGAGATCCGCTATTTGGGGGAGATGGTGCGGCCGGACATCGCCGTCATCTCCAACATCGGTGACGCCCACATCGAGCATCTGGGCAGCCGGGAGGGGATCCTCAAGGCCAAGAGCGAGATTTTTGAGAACCTGAAGCCGGAGGGACTGGCGGTCCTTAACGGGGATGACGCCCTGCTGAACACCCTGGACCTGCCCTTCCGGACCGTCCGCTGCGGCCGGTCGGAGCACTGCGCCGTCCGGGTGATAGACATGGCCGACCACGGCGTAGCGGGAATTACCTGCACCGTCGTGTCCCCCCGGGACACCTATCACCTGACCATCCCTGCGCCGGGAGAGCACATGGCCTACTCTGCTGCCATCGCCGTGGCGGTGGGAGAGGAACTGGGCCTTTCCACGGAGGAGATCACCCGGGGCGCGGCTTCGTATGAACCCGCCGGATCCCGGATGCGGGTGCTTCGTCTGCGGGACGGGCGGCTGGTGCTGGATGACTGCTACAACGCCAATCCCCAGTCCGTCACTGCGGCCCTGGAGATCCTGGCCAAGACTGAGTGCGGCCGGAAGGTGGCCGTGCTGGGGGACATGGGGGAACTGGGGGACCTGACGGACCAGGCCCACTACAACATGGGCGCCCTGGCCGCCATGCTGGGCATCGACGAGGTGGTGGCCATCGGCGCCAAGGCGGAGAAGATCGCCGACGGCGCCGCCCAGAGCGGCGGTTCCGTCACCCATTTTGCCACCAAGGAGGAGGCCGTCCACGAATTGACTGACCAGCTGGGCACCGACACCGCCATGCTGGTGAAGGCGTCCCACGCCATGCACTTTGGCTGGATCGTGGAGCAGTTGAAACAAGCGTATGATTGAAATTCAAGTGAACAACCTGGTGAAGTCCTTTGAGGTGGGGAAGAACGTCCTGGACGGCCTCACCTTTCAGGTGGACCAGGGGGAGCGGGTGGGGCTGCTGGGCCGCAACGGCGCGGGCAAGACCACCCTGTTCAAGATACTGACCGGCGAGCTGGACTACGACGAGGGCACCGTCGTGGTGGGCCAGGGCCGGCGGGTGGGCCTGATCTCCCAGATCCCCGTCTACCCCGCCGGCTGCACAGTAGAGGACGTGCTGCGCTCCGCCTTCGCCCGGCTGGAGAGCCTGGCGGAGGAGATGCGGGCCCTGGGGGCCCGGATGGCCGCCGGGGAGAGCGACCCTGCCATTTTGAAGCGGTACGGCACATTAAGCGAGCGGTTTGAGGCATTTGGCGGCTATGACACGGATGTGGCGGTGAATAAGATCGCCAACGGCCTGTCCATTCCGGACAGCCAGCGGTCCCAGCTGTTCGACAGCCTCTCCGGCGGGGAAAAGACCCGGGTGAACCTGGGCCGCCTCATCCTGGAGGACACGGACATCCTGCTGCTGGACGAGCCCACCAACCACCTGGACCTCCACGCTACCGAGTGGCTGGAGGAGTACATTCGCTCTTTCCACGGCACGGTGGTCACCATCTCCCACGACCGGTATTTCCTGGACCGCACCGTCACCCGGGTCATCGAGATCCAGGACGGGAAAGCGGAGTTTTACAGCGGGAATTACAGCTTCTATGCCGTGGAGAAGGAACGCCGCTACCAGGAGCGGATGAAGCAGTACGAAAAAGAGCAGGCCAAGATCGCACAGTTGGAGAAGGCGGCGGAGCAATTGCGGGTCTGGGCTTTCATGGGCATGGACAAGACCTACCGCCGGGCCATCTCCATGGAAAAGCGCATCGAGCGGATGCGGACCACCTCCAAACCCACCAAGGCGCGGAAGATGGACGCCCGGTTCTCCTCCGCAGAGTTCCACGGGGACGAGGTGCTGGGCATCCGGAACGTGTCCAAGTCCTACGGGGACAAGCACCTCTTTGAGGGCATCAGCCTGAAGGTGGAGGGGGGCGAGCGCATCGCCCTCATCGGCGACAACGGCACCGGAAAGTCCACCCTTATCAAGATGATCGTGGGGGAGCTGTATCCGGACGACGGCCGCATCAAAACCGGCCCCCAGGTGAAGGAGGCATACCTGCCCCAGATCATCCGCTTCGACCACCCGGACTGGAACCTGGTGGAGAATATGATGGCGGCGAAAAAGGGACTCTCGGCCCAGTCGGCCCGAAACCGGTTGGCGGCATACGACTTCCGGGGCGAGGACGTGTTCAAGCCGGTGTCGGTGCTCTCCGGCGGGGAGCAGAGCCGCCTGCGGCTGTGCATGCTGATGGATGACGAGATCAACTTCCTGATCCTGGACGAGCCCACCAACCATCTGGACATCGACTCCCGGGAGTGGATCGAGGAGGCGGTGGAGGCCTACGACGGCACGCTGCTGTTTGTCAGCCATGACCGGTACTTCATCAACCGCTTCGCCACCCGGATCTGGGAGCTGACGGATGGCACCATCACGGATTATCCCTGCGGCTTTGCCCAATACCGGCAGATGAAGGCTCAGGAGGAGGCGGAGAAGGCCGCCGCTCCCAAGCCGGAGAAGGAGCGGGAAAAGCCCGCTGCGGAGCGGCCCCAGCGGGGCAACAAGGCTCAGCAGGCGGCCCGACGGCAGCTGACCATCTGTGAGCGGGACATCGCCAGGGCGGAGGAGCGCATCGCCGCTCTGGAGGCAGATATGGAGGCCGCGGCCTGTGACTATGAGAAGCTGAACGAGCTGGTGGGGCAGAAGGACGCCGCCCAGGCGGAGCTGGACGCCCTGTACGAAAGGTGGGAGCAGCTCAGTGAAGAGGCAGAGGGCTAAACAGCGGCCCCTGTACCGGTACGATGTCTACCGGGGCCGCAGAAGAGGACAGGCCCGGCTGATCGGGGCGGCGGGCTGCGCCGTTTTCGGCCTGCTTCTGGTGCTGATCCGGAGCCTGGGCATCCGGTTTTCCGGCTTTCTGCTGCTGGGGCTGGCGGCGCTCCTGGTGCTTTCCTGGCTGCTGGATCGCCTGGCCGCCGGAAATCACCGCTGGCGGCTGATCCGCCGGGGCTTTTATGGCTGCCTTACGGTGGGACTGGCTGCGCTGCTGGGGCTGGAGGTCTTTATCATTAACCGGGGGCGCAGCGACATGACGCCCCTGCCGGCAGACGCGGTCATCGTCCTGGGAGCGGGGGTCAACGGCACGGAGCCGTCGTTGTCCCTGCGGACCCGGCTGGACGCGGCCCTGGACTATCTGGAGGCCCACCCGGAGATCCCGGTGGTGCTCACCGGCGGCACCGGCTATGGCGAGGAGATCAGCGAGGCGGCGTGCATGTACGACTACCTCACGGCCCATGGCGTGGAGCCGGGGCGGCTGATTCTGGAGGATCAGGCATCCAACACGGCGGAGAACTTCGCCCTCTCCAAGCCCCTGCTGTATGAGGCGGGGGTCGACCCAGCGGAGGGACGGGTGGCTGTTGTCACCAACGACTTTCACATCGCCCGGGCGGAGCTGATCGCCGCCCGGGAGGGCTACGGAGACGTGGTCGGGATCCCAGCGCCGCTGCCCTGGGTTCATTTGGAGATCAATTACACCCTGCGGGAGGCCTTTGCCATGGTAAAGACCTTTCTGTTTGACTGAGCGGATACGGAGGAACCAAATGAGCGACATCTTATGTATCTATTACTCCCGGACGGGGAACACCAAGAAGGCCATGGAGGAGATTGCCGCCGCCCTGGACGCGGAGCTGGCGGAGCTGCGGGACAACGCGGACCGGAGCGGCTGGCGGGGCTGGCTGCGCTGTGGGCTGGACGCCATGCGCAAAGACACCCGCCCCGTGGCCCCGTTGGAGACAGCCCGTCCCCTGGGGGACTACCGCTTGGTGATTCTGGGCACACCGGTGTGGGCCGGGCGATCCAGCGCCGTCATGCGGTCGTTTCTGAAAGACCGGGGCGGGGAGATCCGCAACGCGGCCTATGTGCTGACCCGCAGCAGCGGCTCCCAGTACCAGGAGGTTTATCGCCAGATGGATCTCTGTGTGCCCGCCGGTCATCTGGCGGCGGTGTCCCTGCGAAGCGGGGACGTGGGCTGGGCATTCTGGCAGGAGGAGTTTCTCCGCCAAGTCCGGGCCTTTCTGGAGGGGCAGTAGCGGCAGACCCTTTTCTGAAATCAACGGGAGAGGAGATGCCCCATGCTGGAAAAACTGAAGGAGCTGGCCCTGCGGTATGAAGATCTGCAGGCCCAGCTGGCGGACCCGTCTGTCTACGGTGACGCGGAGCGGCTGAAGACTGTGAATCGGGAGCTGAAGGACCTGACTCCGGTGGCAGAGGCGTACCAGGCATACCGGCAGGCGGAGGCGGACCGAGCCGCGGCGGAGGAGCTGCTCTCCGACCCGGAGATGCGGGAGTTGGCCCAGGAGGAGCTGACCGCCGCACGGGAAGAGATGGAGCGGCTACGGCAGGAGCTGAAGCTCCTGCTGCTGCCCAAGGATCCCAATGACCGGAAGAACGTGATCCTGGAGATCCGGGCGGGTACCGGCGGCGAGGAGGCGGCGCTGTTCGCCGCGTCGCTGCTGCGGATGTACACCATGTACGCTGCCGCCCGGGGCTGGAGGACTGACACCGTGGAGCTGAACGAGACGGAGCTGGGGGGCGTGAAGGAGTGCAGCGTCCTTATCGAGGGCGAGGGCGCCTGGTCCCGGCTGAAATTCGAGAGCGGCGTCCACCGGGTCCAGCGGGTGCCGGTGACGGAGTCCAATGGCCGCATCCAGACCTCCGCCGCCACGGTGGCCGTGCTGCCGGAGGCGGAAGGGGTGGACGTGAAGCTGGACCCTGCGGACATCGAGATGCAGGTCTACCGGGCCAGCGGCGCGGGTGGCCAGCATGTGAACAAGACGTCCTCCGCCGTGCGGCTGATCCACCGGCCCACCGGCCTGGTAGTGGAATGCCAGCAGGAGCGCAGCCAGTTCCAGAACCGGGACAAGGCCATGCGCCTTTTGGCGTCAAGATTGTATGAGATCGAGCGGGAAAAGCAGGATGCCGACATCGCCAGAGAGCGGAAGAGTCAGGTGGGCAGCGGCGACCGCAGCGAGAAGATCCGCACCTACAACTTCCCCCAGGGCCGGGTGACGGATCACCGGATCGGCCTGACGCTGTACCGGATCGACGCAGTCCTGGACGGGGAACTGGATGAGCTCATCGACGCCCTGGTGACCGCCGACCAGGCGGAGAAGCTGAAGAACGGCGGCGGGGAACCATAAAACAGAGCTGTACGGCGGCCCGGATAGAGCGGCGCCGTGGAGGGGCTGCACTTCCGGCAGCCTGCCGGGACGCCGCGGAGCCCTTTGGAGACGCAGAAAGAGTAAGCAATAAGGCCGGGGAGATCTCCGGCGAAGAGAGATAGAGGCGAAGAGATATGCAGACACGATATTTTGACCTGCGGGACACCAAGGGTCAGCAGAAGGAGATTGAGGACAAGATCGGCGCAGCGGCCAAGATCCTGCGGGACGGCGGCCTGGTGGGCATCCCCACGGAGACGGTGTACGGCCTGGGGGCCAACGCTCTGGACGGCACCGCGGTGAAGCGGATCTTTGAGGCCAAGGGCCGGCCCCAGGACAATCCCCTCATCATCCATGTGACCGGCGCCCAGTGGCTGCCCCGCTACTGCGCCGACGTGCCGCCCCTAGCCTATGTGCTGGCCCGGAAATTCTGGCCCGGCCCCCTGACTATGATCCTGAAGCGGCGGCCCATCATCCCGGACGAGACCACCGCCGGGCTGGACACGGTGGCGGTGCGCTGCCCCAACCACCCGGTGACGCTGGCGATCATCCGGGAGGCGGGCATCCCCATCGCGGCCCCCAGCGCCAACCTCTCCGGCCGGCCCAGCTGCACGACTGCCCAGGACGTGCTGGAGGATATGGACGGCCGGATCAGCGGCGTGGTGGACGGCGGTCCCTGTGCGGTGGGTGTGGAGTCCACGATTCTGGACCTGACCTGCGACCCGCCCAGGCTGCTGCGTCCCGGCGGACTGCCCCTGGAGGACCTGGAGCGGCTCATCGGCAAGATCGACGTGGACAAGGCCGTCAACGGCGCCCTGGCGGAGGGCGAGAAGCCCAAAGCCCCCGGCATGAAGTACCGCCACTACGCCCCCAAGGCGCCGGTCACCGTCATCACCGGCGCGCCGGAGAAGTCCGCCCAGGAGATCCTGCGGCGGGTGGGGCCCACCTCCGGCGTCATTTGCTTCGAGGAGTTTGCGGACCTGTTCCGGGAGCAGGAGGTCCACACCCTGGGGCCTGTAGGCGACAAGCTGGTCCAGGCCCAGCGGGTGTTCGACGCCCTGCGGACCTTTGACACCAGCGATGTGACGGAGATCTTCGCCCAGTGCCCGGACAACCGGGGATTGGGTCTGGCCATCGGCAACCGGCTGAAAAAGGCCGCCGGCTTCCATGTGGTGGAGGCGGACAGTGAGCGGGTGGTGCTGGGCCTCACCGGCGGCACCGGCGCGGGCAAGTCCAGCGCCCTGCGGGCCATCCGCTCCCTGGGGGGCGAGGTCATCGACTGCGACGCCCTGTACCATGAGATGCTGGAGACCTGCGCTCCCCTGCGGGATGAGATCGGTGTCTCCTTCCCCGGCGCGTTTGACGCAGCCGGCCAACTGGACCGGCGCAAGCTGGGACAGGAGGTCTTCTCCCACAAGGACCGGCTGGAGCAGCTCAACGGCATTGTGGCCCGCCATCTGGTGCCGGAGGTGCGGCGGCGCTTGGCAGCGTCGGAGAGCAAGATCTTCGCCATCGATGCCATCAACCTGCTGGAGGGCGGGCTGGACCAGCTGTGCGACCGGACGATAGCCGTCACCGCGCCTTTGGAACTGCGGGTCCGGCGGATCATGGCCCGGGACAACATCACAGAGCAGTACGCCCGCCTGCGGATCTCCGCCCAGCAGCCGGACGAGTACTACCGGGGCAAGTGCGACTGTGAGCTGAATAACGCCGCCGATACCGCCGCGGCCTTTGAAATGGAGGCCCGGGAGTTTTTCCAGCGGCTGATCGACACCATCAAGGAGGAAAAAGCACATGGAAAGCAAGGAATTTAAGGCGCTGAAGGAGCAGCTGCTCTCCTGCCGCCGCAACGGCTTCGACCGGATGGACGCGGCGGAGCGGAGCGCCATGGAATCGTACTGCACGGACTACAAGGCATTTCTGGACACTAGCAAGACCGAGCGGCTCTGCGCAGGGGAGGTTGTCCGCCTGGCAGAGCAGGCCGGCTACCGGCCCTATGTCCGAGGCGCGGCGGTGAAGCCGGGAGACAAGGTCTATCTCTGCAACCGGGGCAAGAGCGTGCTGCTGGCCCACATCGGGGAGAAGCCGTTGGCGGAGGGTGTTCAGATCGCTGCCGCCCACATAGACTCCCCCCGGCTGGACCTGAAGCCCAACCCCCTGTATGAGGACGGGGAACTGGCCTATTTCAAGACCCACTATTACGGCGGTATCCGCAAGTACCAGTGGGTTACCATTCCCCTGGAGCTCCACGGTGTGGTGGCCCTGCGGGACGGCGCCAGCGTACAGGTGAACATCGGCGGGGGCGCGGACGATCCCCGGCTGGTGATCACGGACCTGCTGCCCCACCTGGGCGCGGAGCAGAACAAGAAGCCGCTGGCGGAGGCCATCCCCGCTGAGACCCTGAACCTGCTGCTGGGCAGCGAGCCGATCGGGGACGCGGAGGAGTCCGGCCGTGTGAAGCTGGCGGTGATGAAGCTGCTGAACGAAAAGTACGGCATCACAGAGGATGACTTCACCTCCGCGGAGCTGGAGGCGGTGCCGGCGGTAAAGGCCACGGACATCGGCCTGGATCGCAGCATGATCGGCGCCTACGGCCATGATGACCGGGTGTGTGCCTACGCCGCCCTGCGGGCCCTGCTGGATCTGGAGGGGACCCCTGCCAAGACGGCGGTGTGTGTTCTGGCGGATAAGGAGGAGATCGGCTCCGACGGTGTGACGGGCATGCAGTCCGCCGCTTTCGACACATTTATGGAGGACCTGTGCGAGAGCCAGGGTGCGGCTGTGCGGGTGTGTTTCGAGAAGTCCTTCTGCCTCAGCGCCGACGTGACGGCGGCCTACGACCCTAACTTCTCCGACGTGTATGAGAAGCGCAACGCCGCCTATCTGAACTACGGCATCGGCCTGTGCAAGTACACCGGCGCCCGGGGCAAGTCTGGTGCCTCCGACGCGGACGCGGAGACGGTGGCCTATATCCGCAACCTCTTTGACGAGGCGGGGGTCATCTGGCAGATCGCAGAGCTGGGCAAGGTGGACGCCGGCGGCGGCGGCACTGTGGCCATGTATATGGCCAACCGGAACATCACCACGCTGGACGCGGGCGTGCCGGTCCTGTCCATGCACGCGCCCTTTGAGACGGTGTCCAAGCTGGACTGCTACGAGACCTATAAGGGCATGAAGGCCGTATTCCAGGCGGAGAAGTGAATCGGCTGAGATCAGGATACAGGCGCCCCGGTGAAAACCGGGGCGCCTGTTTCTATCCGGCATTCTGCTCAGGTGAGGGGGAGAAAACCGGGGGAACTTTTCCTGTTTTCGTCAAAAGAATTTCGGCGAATTTGGTTGCATTGCCTACGGAAATATGGTAAGATGCTTTGCGTGTAAAGACAAATGGCCATAGGAGGCGGACGAGATGGCGAGAGAGATCAAGTATTACATTGTGGCCGCGAACGCCCTGCCGGAGATCTTCGTGAAGGTGGCGGAGGCCAAGCGGATGATGCAGACCGGCGAGGCGGACACCGTGGGCGCTGCCACGAAGCAGGTGGGGATCAGCCGCAGCGCGTTCTACAAGTACAAGGATGCGGTGCAGCCGTTCAACGATATGAAGGCGGAGCACATCATCACCTTTTACTGTATGCTCAAGGACAACACCGGCGTGCTCTCCAGCGTGCTGTCCGTGTTTGCCACTTCTGGGGCCAACATCCTCACCATCAACCAGAGCATTCCCACCAACGGCTGCGCGGCGGTGACGATTTCCGCAGAGACCAGCGGACTGGCGGAGACCCTGGAGAAGCTGATGGCAGACGTGGCCGCCGTGGACGGCGTGGTGCGGGTGGAAGTCCTGGCAGGATAAAGAGAGAGGAAACGGACGCATGATACAGATTGCGATTATGGGCCTTGGTACGGTGGGCACCGGCGTGGCCAAGGTAGTGGCGGAAAACGCCCGGCAGATCGAGCGAAAGCTGGGCGAGCCCCTGCAGGTGAAGACCATTCTGGTGCGGCATTTCAAGGACGGGCCCTACCGTCAGCTGATGACGGATGACTTCACGAAGATCGAGGAGGACCATGCTATCCGGGTGGTGGTGGAGACCATCGGCGGCGTGGAGGCGGCCTACGAGTACACGAAGCGGGCCCTGAACGCCGGCAAGCACGTGGTCACCGCCAACAAGCAGCTGGTGGCGGAGAAGGGCGCAGAGCTGCTGGCCCTGGCCAAAAAGCGGGGCGTGAACTATTTGTTCGAGGCCAGCGTGGGCGGCGGTATCCCAGTGCTGCATCCCCTGACCCAGTGCATGGCTGCCAACCGGATCGACGAGGTGTACGGCATCCTAAACGGCACCACCAATTATATCCTCACCCGGATGGTCCGGGCCGGCACCACCTTTGCGGACGCCCTGAAAGAGGCGCAGGAGAAGGGTTACGCGGAGGCAGACCCCACCGCAGACGTGGAGGGCGTCGACGCCGGGCGGAAAATCTGTATCCTGGCGGATCTGGCCTTCGGCTGTCAGGTGGACCCGGCGGATGTGCCCATGGAGGGGATCAGCCGGCTGTCTCTCCGGGACGTGAAGATCGCCCAGCGGGCGGGCTACCGCGTCAAGCTGCTGGGCCGGGCGGTGCGCCTGCCCGGCGGCCGTACCGCCTATGTGGCACCCCATCTGATCCCGGAGGAGCAGCCCCTGGCCAGCGTGGACGATGTGTTCAACGCAGTGGTGGTCCGGGGAAACGCCACCGGCGAGGTGATGTTCTACGGCCAGGGGGCCGGGGAGCTGCCCACGGCCTCCGCCTGCGTGGCGGACGTGATGGAGGCGCTTCAGTCCAGCCCCCGCCGGGAGGAGATCGGCTGGGAGGCGGACCCGGCGGGCTTTGAGGACCCGCAGGCCCTTCGGAGCCGGTACTACTTCCGCATCGGCGGCAGCCTCAGCGCCGCTGCTGCGGCCTTCGGCCAGGTGGAGATCCTCAGCGAGGACGGCGGTGAGACCGCCTTCCTCACCGACTGCATCAGCGGAGCCGAGGCAGGGAAGCAGGCCGAAGGCCTGCGCGTCCTGGCCTGTCTGCGAGTGCTGGGATAAGCCCCAAACCGCCGGAAGATGTGTATACTGGAACAGGCGGGAACCGGGATTTGAGACTTGATTCTGATTTAAAGAAGGAAATGCCATGAGCTTGATCGTACAGAAATTCGGCGGCACCAGCGTGAGAGATGCCAAGCGCATCCGCAACGTAGCCGGCATCATCGCAGAGACCTATCTGGCGGGGAACGACGTGATTGTGGTCCTCTCCGCCCAGGGAGACACTACAGACGATCTCATTGCCAAGGCGGAGGAGATCAACCCCCACGCCTCCAAGCGGGAGATGGATATGCTGCTCTCCACGGGAGAGCAAATCTCTGTGGCCCTGTGCGCCATGGCCCTGGAGGCCATGGGCCTGCCCTGCATATCCCTGGCTGCTTGGCAGGTGGGGATACAGTCTACCTCCGTCCACTCCGACGCCCGGATCAAGAAGATCGACACCGAGCGTATCCAGTCCGAGCTGGACCAGCACCGGATCGTGATCGTCACCGGCTTCCAGGGCGTGGACCGCAACGGGGACGTGACCACCCTGGGCCGGGGCGGGTCCGACACCAGCGCCGTGGCGCTGGCGGCGGCCTTCCGTGCAGATCTGTGCCAGATCTACACGGATGTGGACGGTGTGTATACCACGGACCCCCGCATCGTCCCCAGTGCCCGCAAACTGGATGAGATCACCTACGACGAGATGCTGGAACTGGCGTCGCAGGGGGCCCAGGTGCTCCACAACCGCAGCGTGGAGCTGGCCAAGAAGTTCAGAGTGAATTTGGAAGTCGTGTCCAGCCTGGAGCGCAAGCCCGGCACGAAAGTCAAGGAGGTCACCAAAGTGGAGAAAACCAATATCGCCGGTGTCGCCAAGGACACCAGCATCGCCCGCGTCGCCCTGATCGGTCTGCAGCACAACCCAGGCGTCGCCTTCCAGGTCTTTGACCTGCTGAGCAAGCACAACATCAACGTGGATGTCATCCTGCAGTCCATTGGCCGGGAGGACACCAAGGACATCACCTTCACGGTCCACAAGAAGGACCTGGAGGAATCCAAGCAGATTCTGGAGGAACATAAAGAGACCCTGAGGTTCGACCACATTGAGACGGATGAGAGCATCGGCAAGGTCTCCATTGTGGGCGCGGGCCTCATGAGCAACTGCGGCGTGGCCGCCCGGATGTTCGAGGCCCTCTATGAGGCGGGCATCAACATCCAGATGATCAATACTTCTGAGATCCGAGTCTCCGTCCTGCTGGATGAGGAGGACGTGAACCGGGCGGTCCGGGCCATCCACGACAAGTTTTTCGGCGAGATCTGATTCCGCCTGGAGCATCAGCCCAGCAGGGCGCGCCCACCGGCGCGCCCTGTGCTGTTTTCCGGTCTGCTCCGCCGCCGCGCTGCATACAGTGGAGCGAGGTGAGGCGAACCATGAGAGATCCCTTCAATCGTTTTGCCCTGCGGTATCTGGCGGCTGTGGTGTGCGGCCTGGCACTGCTGCTGCTCCACAGCACGGCACAAAGCGGACTGCCTGCCGCGTTCGTGCCCCAGTGTCCCAGCCCCTGGGAGTTGAGCAAGCTGGCCTTCTGGCCGCTGCTTGCCGCCTGGGTGCTGACCGGCCGGCTGGGCAGGGAGCGCCGCACGCTGCTGCAGGATCTGCCGGCAGCGGTGCTGACGCCCCTGGCTATGACAGCGGCGTGCTGGGGCTTGGCGGCCGCCGGGGGAAACGGCGCGGCGAGCCTGGCGGTCTGGGCGGTGCTGCTGGCGGCGGGCACGGCCTTCTGCCCGGACGGAAGAAAGCACCCGGGGCTGTGGGCAGCCCTGGCTCTGCTTCTGGCGGGGCTGTACATGCTGCTGACCTTCACGCCTCCGGGCTGGGGACCATTCGTCAATCCGCTGGGATGAGAGAGGATTTACTTTCCCGCCCATCTGTGGTACAATATGGACGCTGTATACAAGAGAATGCCGCCTCGCCGGGCTTGCCGGCGGGCGGCCATGAGGAGGAACTTCGCTATGAACGCCATCGTCACCGTCGTGGGGCAGGATAAGGTAGGCATCATCGCCGCCGTCTGCGCCCTGCTGGCTGAGCACAATGTCAATATCCTGGACATCTCCCAGACGATCCTCCAGGGCTCCTTCACCATGGTCATGGCCGTGGACGTGGGAGCGGCCAAGGTCTCCGTGGGCGAGCTGCGGGACCTGCTGGAGCAGTTGGGGCAGAAGATGGAGATCTCTATCCGCATCCAGCGGGAGGAGATATTTGATGCCATGCATCGCATCTGACTTCAAGAGGGAGCTGCGCCCATCCTTTAGATTCCCCCACCCCAGTGAGACGTTGGTCACTGGGGACGCCGCCCCCGGCGGCTGGGTCAAGGAATTTTCGGCAGGTACACGCCCTGCCGAAAATGATTTGATATTCTTCTTTTGCCGGAGGTAAAAGAACTGGGGAAAACCGGAGGTTTTCCCCTAGCCTCTTTTACCCGTTTCCGGAGTCCCTTTGACAGAGAATTTATACGTTGGGAGATACGTTATGCTGAACCAGAAGGAAATTTTATCTACCATTGAGATGATCGACCAGCAGCACCTGGACATCCGCACCATCACCATGGGCATCTCCCTGCTGAGCTGCTGTGACCCGGACCCGAAGCGGGCCTGTGAGAAGATCTACGACAAGATCACCCGGTATGCGGAGAAGCTGGTCAAGACCGGCGAGGACATCGAGCGGGAGTTCGGCATCCCCATCGTGAACAAGCGCATTTCCGTCACTCCCATGGCCCTGGTGGCCGGGGCCAGCGAGACGGAGGACTGCGTGCCCTTTGCCCTGGCCCTGGACCGGGCGGCCCAGACCTGCGGCGTCAACTTTATCGGCGGCTACTCCGCCTTGGTGCAGAAGGGCATGACAGAGGCGGACGAAAAGCTGATCCGCTCCATTCCGGAGGCTCTGGCCCGGACAGAACTGGTCTGTTCCTCTGTCAACGTGGGGTCCACACGGGCGGGCATCAATATGGACGCGGTGGCCCTGATGGGCCGCATCGTCAAGGATACCGCTGCCGCCACGGCGGACCGGGATGGCCTGGGCTGCGCCAAGCTGGTGGTGTTCTGCAATGCCGTGGAGGACAACCCCTTTATGGCCGGCGCCTTCCACGGCGTGGGAGAGGCGGAGAAGGTCATCAACGTGGGCGTCTCCGGCCCCGGCGTGGTGTGTACTGCTTTGAAAGCGGCGAAGGGCCAGCCCTTTGACGTGGTGGCGGAGACCGTGAAGAAGACCGCTTTCCGGGTGACCCGCATGGGCCAGTTGGTGGCCCAGGAGGCCAGCCGTCGGCTGGACACGCCCTTCGGCATCGTGGATCTCTCCCTGGCGCCTACCCCGGCCATCGGAGACAGCGTGGCCCGCATTCTGGAGGAGATGGGCCTGGAGGTCTGCGGCACCCACGGCACTACGGCGGCGCTGGCCCTGTTGAACGACGCGGTGAAGAAGGGCGGCGTCATGGCGTCCTCCTCTGTGGGCGGCCTCTCCGGCGCCTTCATCCCCGTCAGCGAGGACGAGGGCATGATCGCCGCCGCAGAGGCAGGGACCCTCTGCCTGGACAAGCTGGAGGCCATGACCTGCGTCTGCTCCGTGGGCCTGGACATGATCGCCGTCCCCGGCGACACCCCGGCAGAGACCATCTCCGCCATCATTGCAGACGAGGCGGCCATCGGCATGGTGAACAACAAGACCACCGCCGTCCGGCTGCTGCCCGCCCCCGGCAAGACCGTGGGGGACCGGATCGAGATGGGCGGCCTCCTGGGCAGCGCCCCGGTGATGCCGGTGCACCCGGAGTCCAGCGCGGACTTTATCGCCCGGGGCGGCCGCATCCCGGCACCCCTCCACAGCCTGAAGAACTGAGCTAGCGGGCCGTCCGGAAGGGCGGCCTGTTTTGCCATACAGATGCGGGAAAGGCGTTCAGATATGCCGCAGCTTCATGTGCAGCAGGGCTCACGCCTTTTCGCGGCATACTGTCCTATACTTGGAGTTTCACGCCGGGGTATGGGACGCGCCCTGCCGCGGTAAACTGGGAGAAAAGGAGGAATCGCATGGACATTCTCTTTGAAAACGGCACCATCCGCACTCTGGAGCGGAACAGCCCTGATGCCCAGGCCCTGTTGGTGCGCAACGGCCGGATCGCCGCCGTGGGGGGCAGGACGGCGGTGGAGGACCAGACGGGAATCGACGTCCGCCGGGTGGATCTGGCAGGCAGGACGCTGCTGCCGGCGTTTCTGGACGCCCACAGCCACTTTACGGCGGTGGCCAACCAGTTTCTGCAGGTGTCTTTGGAGGGCTGCACCTCCTGGGCGGACATGCAGGACCGGATCCGGGACTACATCCGGCGGGAGCGCATCCCTGCCGGGCAGTGGGTAACGGCACAGGGGTACGACCACAACCTGCTCTCGGAGCGGCGCCACCCGGATCGGCTCTGCCTGGATGCGGCGGCGCCGGACAACCCGGTGGTGATCTGCCACCAGTCCGGCCACATGGGCGTGTTCAACACCGCGGCGCTGGAGCGGCTGGGTGTCACTGCGCAGACGCCTGCCCCCGCCGGAGGCGTCATCGGGCGGGAGAACGGCACCCTCACCGGCTACATGGAGGAAAACGCCTTTCTGGAGTTCCAGAAGCGGGTGCCCATGAGGCCGCTGGAGTCGTTTCTGGCGGCCTACCGGAAGGCCCAGGACCTGTACGCCTCCTACGGAATCACCACCGTGCAGGAAGGGCTGCTGCGCCGGGAGCTGGTACCCCTGTATCAGGCCCTGCTGGCGGACGGGTCCCTGAAGCTGGATGTGGTTGCCTACGGAGATCCGGAGGGAGCGGAGGCGGCCCGGCAGGCATTTCCCGAGAGTGTCCGGCAATATCACCGGCGCTTCAAGCTGGGCGGGTACAAGATGTTTCTGGACGGATCTCCCCAGGGACGTACCGCCTGGCTGCGGCGGCCCTATCAGGGGGAGCAGGAATACCGGGGCTACGGCACCCTGACGGACGCAGAGGTGCTGGACATGGTCCGCCGAGCCGGGACAGATGGAATGCAGCTGCTGGCCCACTGCAACGGGGATGCCGCCTGCGCCCAGTATCTGGCGGCGCTGGATGCGGCGGCGCGGGAAGGCGTGGATCTGGCGGCACTGCGGCCGGTGATGATCCACGCCCAGCTGCTGGGCAGGGACCAACTGCCGGAGGTGAGGCGGCTGGGGGTGATCCCCTCTTTCTTCGTGGCCCATGTGTACCACTGGGGGGATGTCCATCTGGAAAATCTGGGACCCGGCCGGGCGGAGGCCATCAGTCCCGCAGGCTCGGCGGCGGAGCAGGGGATCCCCTTCACATTCCATCAGGATGCGCCGGTGATCCGGCCCGATATGCTGGAGACGGTGTGGTGTGCCGTGAACCGGGTGACCCGGCAGGGCCGCGTCCTGGGCCGGGAAGAGCGGGTGGACGTCCGGACGGCCCTGGAGGCGGTGACGGTCCACGCTGCATACCAGTATTTTGAGGAGACGGACAAGGGCACCCTGGCGCCGGGGAAGCAGGCGGATCTGGTGATTCTGGACCGGGACCCCCTGGCGGTGCCGCAGGAGGAGCTCCGGGATATTCGGGTACTGGAGACCTGGAAGGATGGCGTTCCCATCTTCTGCCGGGAGGCATGAGTCTGCCGCCGGGTGGAAAAGAACGCTTGCAATTTTTCGCACGAGAGGTAAAATAAGGAGGAACGACGTGCCCAACGCGTTGGAACATGGGAGGTGAGCAATATGGAGAAAAAGAGCAAGCTGGTGCTGGCCGTTTTACAGGGAAGTGATTCCGACAACACCATCCGCAACCTGAATGAGCGCGGCTTCATGGTGACGGTGCTGAGCTCCACCGGCGGCTTTTTGAAGAAAAAGAGCACCACGGTGATGATCGGCGTGGAGGAGGATCGGCTGGAAGAGGCCCTGGACGTCCTGCAGAAGTATGCGGGACACCGGAAGGAGACCGTGTACCAGAGCGTGACCATGCCCCACGGGGAGATGTCCGCGGTGCCGCCGGTACCCATGGAGGTCATGGCCGGCGGTGCGGCGGTGTTCATCGTGTCGCTGGACGATATTCGCAAATTCTGAATCTCTGCGTCTCAAATGGCAAAAAAGACCTGCGCGGCAGCTGCCGTGCAGGTCTTTTTTGCGCATCGAAGGGAAGCTCGTCAGCCCTGTCGGGCCGCCTCCTCCGCGTCAAATTTTGCCCGGTCCCGGTCGATCTGCTTCTGATAGCGGTCCGCCTCGGAAAAGACGCAGCCGCAGTACTTCTGCATATAGAACCCCAGCTCCCGGGCCCGCTGGTTGCCGGCCCGGAAGTTTGACCGGAAGTCCCGGTAGAGAAATTCCACCCCGTACTGCCGGGCATACATCTCCGCTGCGGCGGCGATGGCCTCGTGATTCTGATAGGTGCTGGCCAGCAGGGTGGAGGTGAAGGCGGCAAAGCCGTGCTCTGCCGCATACTTCGCCGTGCCCTCCAGCCGGTGTTCGTAGCAGTAGGCGCAGCGGTGGTCGATGTCTCCCGCCACATGGCGGACAAAGTCCTTCAGACCGTAGTCCTCCTGTACCCGGACCTCCATACCGATGGTGGGGGCATACGCCAGCAGGCAGTCCCGCCGGGCCTGATACTCCTTCCAGGGGTGGATGTTGGGGTTGTACCAAAACGCCACCGGCTCGATGCCCTCGCTTCGCAGAGGGTCGATGCAGCTGAGGGAACAAGGGGCGCAGCAGGTGTGCAGCAAAACGCGTTCCATGTCGAAAATGCCTCTCTTTGGTTCTGAGATGGAACCAGTATAGCATAGAAGAGAGAAAAGGCCAAGCCCCTTTCCCAACCAAGTTTCTTAACGAAAAATTAACAGTCTTTCAGAATATTGCCGATTGAACATCCCATGGAAAAAGTGTATGATGTCAACTAATGTGGTATCATGCGGTTAGCTGTTGAAAACTCTGACGCAACCGTTTTCCCAGAAGGAGGAAGCAGAGTTGAAAGTTGGACTTGACGTAGGATCCACCACCATCAAATGCGTGGTGCTGGACGATGCGGATAATCTGGTATACAGTACATACGAGCGGCATTACAGCCATATTCTGGAAAAGTCGGAGGAGCTGCTGCGCCGGGTGGCGGATCAGCACGGCGCAAAAGCGGATCTGGCCATCTCCGGCTCTGCCGGCATGGGCATGGCGGAGAGCGTGCAGGTCCCATTCGTGCAGGAGGTGTTTGCCACCCGCGTGGCGGCCAACAAGCTGGCCCCGGGGACGGACTGCATCATCGAGCTGGGCGGTGAGGACGCCAAAATCCTGTTCCTCACCGGCGGCATGGAGGTGCGGATGAACGGCTCCTGCGCCGGCGGCACCGGCGCCTTCATCGACCAGATGGCGACGCTGCTGAAAATGAGCGCCGACGAGATGGACGCCGCTGCCCAGCGGGCGGAGAAGACGTACACCATCGCCTCCCGCTGCGGCGTGTTCGCCAAGAGCGATGTGCAGCCCCTCATCAACCAGGGCGCCAAGGCGGAGGATATTTCCGCCAGCATCTATCAGGCGGTGGTGAACCAGACCATTGCCGGGCTGGCCCAGGGCCGGCCCATCAAGGGCAACGTCCTGTACCTGGGCGGGCCCCTGACCTTCTCCCGAGTCCTGCGGGAGAGCTTTGACCACACCCTGGGGGTCCAGGGCACCTGTCCGGAGAACAGCCTGCTGTACGTGGCCCTGGGCGCAGCCTTCTATTCCGATCAGGAATTCAACCTAAACCAGGTGGCGGACGACCTGCAGAAGCACGGCGCGGCGGAGACCTACCGCTCCCTGCCGCCCCTGTTCAGCAGCCGTGAGGAGTATGAGGCGTTCCGGGCCCGGCACGCCAAGGCCACGGTGCCCCAGGTGCCCTTCGGCGCGGACTACGCCGCCCCGGTGCACATCGGCGTCGACTCCGGCTCCACTACCGTGAAGCTGGTGGTCATCGACCAGGACGCCCGCATCCTCTTCTCCGACTACCGGCCCAACCTGGGCAACCCGGTGCCCCTCATCCGGCAGGTGCTGCAGGAGCTCTATGACGAGCATCCGGCCCTCCATGTGGCGTCCGTCACCACCACCGGCTACGGAGAGGATCTGGCGAAAAACGCCTTCCACGCGGACTACGGCGTGGTGGAGACGGTGGCCCACTTCACCGCCGCCCGCCACTTCCTGCCCAATGTGGACTTCATCATCGACATCGGCGGCCAGGATATGAAATGCTTCAAGATCGAGGACGGCGCCATCAGCAACATCTTCCTGAACGAGGCATGCTCCTCCGGCTGCGGCAGCTTCCTGCAGACCTTCGCCCAGGCGCTGGGATACGACGTGAAAGAGTTTGCCCAGCTGGGCCTGTTTGCCGAGCGGCCTGTGGACCTGGGCAGCCGCTGCACTGTGTTCATGAACTCTAGCGTGAAGCAGGCCCAGAAGGACGGCGCCACCATTGAGAACATCTCCGCCGGCCTCTCCATGTCCGTGGTGCGCAACGCCATCTACAAGGTCATCCGGGCTTCCTCTCCCGAGGAGCTGGGCCGGAACATCGTGGTCCAGGGCGGTACCTTCTACAACGAGGCGGTGCTGCGGGCTTTTGAGAAGGAGATGGGCGTAGAGGTTATCCGGCCCAATATCGCTGGCCTCATGGGCGCCTACGGCGCCGCCCTGTTCGGCCGGGGAAAGGCCCGGGCGGATCAGACCAGTACGCTTTTGAACCGTCAGGAGCTGGCGGACTTCCGCCAGGAGACGGAGAGCCGGGTGTGCGGCCTGTGCGGCAACAACTGCCAGCTGACCATCAACACCTTCGCCGACGGGGCCACCTTCATCAGCGGCAACCGCTGCGACCGGCCCGTCACCGGCAAGGCGGACACCGGGGAGCGGAACCTCTACGAATACAAGCGCAAGCTGATCCTGGGCTACAAGCCCGTCCCCGGCAGGCGGGGCAAGATCGGGCTGCCCCTGTGCCTGAATATGTGGGAGCTGCTGCCCTTCTGGCACACCTTCTTCACCAAGCTGGGCTTCGCGGTGTACCACAGCCCCTTCTCCAGCCGGGACCTGTATCTGAAGGGGCAGGGCACCATCCCCAGCGACACCGCCTGCTTCCCCGCCAAGTTGGCCCACGGTCATATTCAGTTCCTCGCAAAGCTTGGCCTGGACGCGATCTTCTACCCCTGCATGACCTACAATCTGGATGAGGGGCTGGGGGACAACCACTACAACTGCCCTGTGGTGGCCTACTATCCGGAGGTCATCGCCGGCAACTGCCCAGAGGTTCAGCAGACCAAGTTCATCTATGACTATGTGGGCCTCCACCGGCCCAAGGACTTCACCAAAAAGATCTTCACCATCCTGCGCAGCTACTTCCCGGACATCACCAAGGGCGAGGTGAAGGAGGCCACCGACGCCGCCTACGCCGAGTACGCCCACCACATGTCCCTCATCCGCAAGGAGGGAGAGCGGATCATCGACCAGGCCCGGGCAGAGGGCCGCCGGATCATCGTGTTGGCAGGCCGGCCCTATCACGTGGACCCGGAGGTCAACCACGGCATCGACACTCTGATTACCCGCGCCGGCGCCGCGGTCATCACGGAGGACTCCATCTCCAACCGGGTGGAGAAATTCCCCACCACGGTGCTGAACCAGTGGACCTACCACGCCCGTCTCTACGCGGCGGCCCGCTACTGCTGCACCCAGCGGGATATGGACCTGGTGCAGCTGGTCTCCTTCGGCTGCGGCGTGGACGCCATCACCTCCGACGAGACACGGGAGATCCTGCAGGCGGGCGGCAAGCTGTACACCCAGCTGAAGATCGACGAGATCACCAACCTGGGCGCTGTCCGCATCCGGCTGCGGAGCCTGTTCGCTGCCCTGGATGAGCAGGACGAGGCCCGGGAAACTGCCAGAAAGGAGGCGTGAGACATGGAGCTGGAATTCCAGAATTACCCCAAGTTCACCCCTGAAATGAAAAAGACCCATAAGATCCTGATTCCCAACATGGCCCCGGTGCAGTTCCGCATCCTGGCGGCCGTCATGCGGCAGGCCGGCTACACCTGCGAGCTGCTGGAGAACTGCGGCAGCCAGGTCAGCGAGCTGGGATTGAAATACGTCCACAACGACACCTGCTATCCCGCCCTGCTGGTCATCGGCCAGTTCCTGGACGCCCTGGGCTCCGGGAAGTACGATCTAGACCACACCGCCCTGATTATCACCCAGACTGGCGGCGGCTGCCGGGCCTCCAACTACATCCACCTGCTGCGCAAGGCCCTGGTGAAGGCAGGCTACGGCCAGGTTCCGGTGGTGAGCCTGAACTTCTCCGGATTGGAGAAGGACTCCGGCTTCCCCATGACCCTGCCCCTGATGCGCAAGCTCCTGGCCTGCATCTACTACGGCGACCTGCTGGTGGCCCTGAAGGCCCAGACGGAGCCCTATGAGACCCACAAGGGGGACGCGGCCGCTTTGCAGGAGAAGTGGCTGGACACCATCTGCGGCTGGGTCATGGAGGACAAGGGCTGGTCCGGCCGGGAGATCAAGGCCGCCATGCCCAAGATCGCCGCAGAGTTCGCCGCCATTCCCGTTCACCGGGTACCCAAGGTGAAGGTGGGCGTGGTAGGGGAGATCTACGTGAAATACTCCCCCCTGGGCAACAATGACCTGGAGAAGTTCCTGGCCTCCCAGGACTGCGAGGTGAACCTGCCGGGCCTGATGGGCTTTGTGCAGTACTGCGCCTACAACCCCTCCGAAACCGCCCGGCTGTATGGCGGCACCTTCCTGGAAAAGCATGTGTCAAGCGTAATCCTGGACTACATCGAGGGCATGGAGAAGGTGATGATCCGGGTCCTGAAGGACAACGGCTTCCACGCGCCCCTGCCCTTCCGGGAGCTGGTGAAACTGACGGACGGCGTCATCTCCACCGGCAACAAAATGGGTGAGGGCTGGCTCCTCACCGCCGAGATGATCGAGCTGGTGCGGGCCGGGTACGAGAACATCGTCTGCGCCCAGCCATTCGGCTGCCTGCCCAACCACATCTGCGGCAAGGGGATGATCAACAAGATCCGGGAGCTGTACCCCCAGGCCAATATCACCCCCATCGACTACGATCCCAGCGCCACCCGGGTGAATCAGGAGAACCGCATCAAGCTGATGCTGGCAGTGGCCCGGGAGCGGCTGGCGGAGAAGACTGCCGACCAGAGTGCCCGGGAGACTCCGGCGCCCGCAGAGTCCCCACAGAGCGCGGCGGAGCCTCAGACAGTCTCCGTATAAACAAAGCCATAACTGGAAGTGCCGGCGCGGCAGACCCGAGAGGGTCTGCCGCGCTGCTGTTTTCTGGCCGTGCTCCCAGCATTTGTGCCTTGAGGCCCGCAGCCCGTTCCGGTAAAATAGGGCGTGACGACACACGCATTTTGGTGACGATCATCTGAAAAAGGAGCGTTTTCCCTTGCGAAATTTCATCAGACGAACCGCCGCCGCGCTGGCCGTCCTGTGTATGGCGGCCCTGCTGCTGGGCACCCCCACGGAGGCGGAAGAGCGTACATATTCCGCCGGAGGAGAGGCGGTGGGCTACTACGCCGGATGGGCGGCCTACCAGGGCTTCACCCCTGACCAAATCCCGGCGGAGCATCTGACTCAGATCAACTACGCCTTTGCCCAGATCGACCCAGATACCCTCACCATTGCTCTGGAGAATCCCGCCCATGACCAAAAGAACCTGGCCGCCCTGCGGAAGCTGCGCCAGCAGAACCAGCATCTCAAGCTGCTGATCTCCGTGGGCGGGTGGTCGGACTCCCAGTACTTCTCCGACGCGGCCGCCACGGCGGCCCGGCGGGAGAGCTTCGCTGCCAGCTGTGTGGACTTTGTGGTGGAGCAGGGCCTGGACGGGGTGGACCTGGACTGGGAGTACCCGGTATCCGGCGGCGCGGCGGGGACCATCCACCGCCCGACGGACAAGCAGAACTTCACTCTGCTGCTTCAGGAGCTGCGGGAGCAGATGGATCGGCAGGGCCGCCGGGACGGGAAGGACTATGCCCTCACTATCGCCGGCGCCGCCGGGAGCTGGTACTTAAACCAGATCGAGGCCGTGAAGGTGGCCGCCATTGTGGACCACATCTTCGTGATGGGCTATGACCTCCACGGCACCTGGGATACCTACGCGGACTTCAACGCACCCCTGTATGCGCCCTCCGGCACCTCGCCCCAGAGCAGAAGCAGCATCTCCGATTGCGTACAGGCCTATCTGAAAAAGGGTATCCCGGCGGAAAAGATCGTCCTGGGGATGCCTTTGTACGGCTATGCCTACCAGGGGGTCAAGGCCCAGAACAACGGCCTGTACAGCACTTACACATCAGCCAAATCCGTCAGCTACAAGATGCTGAAGAAGAGCTATCTGGACAACACGGACTACCGCCAGTTCCGCCATGAAGAGGCGCAGGTGCCCTGGCTCTACGGAAACCGCACCTTCGTCTCCTACGACGATGCCGTGTCCCTCGCTGCCAAGGCACAGCTGGCCCGGTCTCTGGGTCTGGGCGGCGTGGGGTTCTGGGAGATCTCCCAGGACGATGGGGGAGAGCTGATCGCTGCCGCCAGCGGGGCTTTCCGCAGCACCTGGGATAATCCCTTCCGGGACGTACCCCCCGGCGCGTGGTATGAAGAGGCGGTCCAATATGTGTATGAGGCGGGGCTGATGCAGGGGACCACCGGCAGCACCTTTTCCCCTGACCGGGCATCCAACCGGGGCATGATCGCCGCCATCCTCTACCGACTGGAGGGCAGACCCAGGGCGGGGACGCCTCCCTTCACCGATGTGGCGGCGGACAGCTACTGCGCCGATGCGGTGGCCTGGGCGGAACAGCAGGGAATCGTCCGGGGCTTTGACGACGGAACCTTCCGCCCGGAGGGGCGGATCACCCGCCAGCAGCTGGCGGCCATCCTGTTCCGGTACACGGAATACAGAGGAGCGGATACCGCGGGCCGGACGGACCTGAGCCGCTTCTCCGACAGCGCCGCTGTGGCGGACTATGCCCGGGATGCCCTGGCCTGGGCGGTGTCTGCCGGACTGCTCCAGGGCCGGTCCGACGGCACGCTGGATCCGTCCGGCTCCGCCACGCGCGCCCAGACGGCAGTGATCCTCCAGCGGCTGGAAACACTGCTGGAAAAGAACTGAACAGAGTGCCGCAGGGCCGGGACACACTGTCCCGGCCCTGCATGCGTCCTCTCCTTGACGGACCGTCCCGTTCCAGGTATGATGGAACCAACAAGATTGACCGGCAGAGAAGGGGGAGCGATTCGATGAAGGTGTGCATTCTGATGGGCAGTCCCAGAAAACAGGGCAATACCAACGCCCTGCTGGGCCCCTTCCGGCAGGAGCTGGAAGGGCTGGGGGCGGAGACGGAAACTGTATGGCTCCATGCTCTGGAGATCAGGCCCTGCACGGCCTGCCGGGCCTGCCAGCGGGACTGGACGGCATTCGGTTGCGCTCAGCGGGACGACGTGCCCACGATCTTTGACAAGGTGCTGGCGTGCGATCTGATCGTGTTGGCCACGCACATCTATTCCTGGTACTGCACGCCGCCCATGAAGGCATTGCTGGACCGGCTGGTGTACGGCATGGACAAGTATTACGGGGCGGAAAAAGGTCCCGCCCTGTGGGCGGGGAAAGCCCTGGCTCTGCTGCTGACCTGCGGCTACCGCCCGGAGCGGGGCTGCGACCTGTTCGAGGAGGGGATGCGCCGGTACTGCAAGCACGCCCAGCTCCGTTTTCTGGGCAGCCACGCGGAGCGGCACCTGGGGTATGACATCCCCTTCATGGACACGGAGAAAGAGGCCCGCACCCGGGCCTTTGCCCGGGAGCTGTGGGATGCCGTGCATTGAAGCACAGCCCCTGTGAGACCGCCGCCCGGCGGTCTCTTTTTCTGCGCATGGGCGGGATAAAACCGCCCCAAACGGTTGACGGACACGGTCCCAAGGCGGTATAATAACATGATTTACAATGGATAAGAGTTTGTCTGGAGGAATTTTGGTATGTGGATCGCGGAGCAATGGCAGGACTATGAGCTGCTGGACTGCGGCGGGGGAGAGAAGCTGGAGCGCTGGGGAGAGCAGTACCTGGTGCGGCCGGACCCCCAGGCCATCTGGGACAGCCCCCGGAAGAACCCCGCCTGGAAGCGGGCCAACGCCCGGTATCTCCGCAGCCAGTCCGGCGGCGGCCACTGGGAGAAGAAGACCCTGCCGGAGAGCTGGAAGATCCGCTACCGGGACCTGACCTTCCAGGTGAAGCCCATGAACTTCAAGCACACGGGCCTGTTTCCGGAACAGGCGGTGAACTGGGATTTCGCCATGGAGAAGATCCGGAACGCCGGGCGGCCCATCCGGGTGCTGAACCTGTTCGCCTACACCGGCGGGGCCACGGTGGCCTGCGCCAGGGCGGGGGCCAGCGTCTGCCACGTGGACGCGGCCAAGGGCATGGTGGCCTGGGCCAGGGAAAACGCCAGACTCTCCGGCTTGGGGGAGGCCCCCATCCGCTGGATCGTGGACGACTGCGGCAAGTTTGTGGAGCGGGAGATCCGCCGGGGCAAGACCTACGACGCCATCATCATGGACCCGCCCAGCTACGGCCGGGGCCCCGGCGGCGAGGTGTGGAAGCTGGAGGACAACCTCTACGACTTCGTGAAGCTCTGCGCCGGCGTGCTGTCGGAGCGGCCCCTGTTCGTGCTCATCAACTCCTACACCACGGGCCTGGCCCCGTCGGTGCTGGGGTATCTGCTGCATCTGTTGGTGGGGGCCAAATACGGCGGCAAGTGCACCTGGGACGAGCTGGGCCTGCCGGTGACGGAGACGGGCCTGGCTCTGCCCTGCGGTGCCACAGGCCGCTGGTGCAGCGAGTGAGGCCGTGGGACGGACTGCGGCATACCTGCTGACGCTGGCAGCGGGGGCGGTGCCTGCCCTGGCGCTCTTTGGGTGCCTGAGCCCCCGGCGCCGGCGGCACCTCGCCGCCGCGGGCCTTGCCAGTCCGGTGGTCCGGGAGGCGGGGATGGCCCTCTTCTGGATGTTCTGCGGCGGCATGGCCCTGGTGACCCTGACGCCCCGATGGGTCGTCCAGGCCCTGGCGGACCTGCTTCAGGGCTGCGGCTGGAACGGGGAGGGGAATCCCTTCTTCGCTCCGGGGACTGTCAATCTGGTTCCCTTCCGGACCCTGGGCGACGGTTACATCCTGGCGGGGAATCTGATCATGTTCCTGCCCTTTGGCTTTTTCCCCGCCCTGCTGTGGCGGGGGTGCACGTGGAAACGCGCGCTCGCCGCGGGCCTGTGTGTCACGGGGTTCATTGAGTGCTGGCAGCTGCTGGTGGGCCGGGCCTTTGACATCGACGACCTGTGGCTCAACACCCTGGGGGCCTTTTGCGGCTTCTGGAGCTGGTGCCTGCTGGACCGGGCAGCCCCCGGCTGGACCCGGCGGTTCAGGGTCCGGCAAATACAAGACTGACGAAATGAGGACAGCTATGGCGGAGATCATCCGAACGGAGAATTTACAGTACGCCTACCCGGCGGACGAGGGAGCGGAGCCGGTTCTGGCCCTGAAGGGCGTGGACCTGACCATTGAGCAGGGCTCCTTCGTGGTGGTGCTGGGCCACAACGGATCCGGCAAGTCCACCCTGGCCAAGACGCTCAACGGTGTTCTGCTGCCCTGCGGGGGCCATGTGTACGTGGAGGGAATGGACACCCTGGACGAACATCTGCTGCTGGCCATCCGCCGGACGGTGGGCATGGTGTTCCAGAACCCGGACAACCAGATCGTGGCCAACGTGGTGGAGGAGGACGTGGCCTTCGCCCCGGAGAACCTGGGGGTTTCCAGCAGGGAGATCCGGCAGCGGGTGGACGACGCCCTGGCGGCGGTGGGCATGGGCGAGTTCGCCCGCCACGCGCCCCATCTGCTCTCCGGCGGCCAGAAGCAGCGGATCGCCATTGCCGGCGTGCTGGCTATGGAGCCGGAATGCATCGTGCTGGATGAGGCCACCGCTATGCTGGACCCGGTGGGCCGGCGGGAGGTGCTCTCCGCCGTTCACAGGCTGAACCGGGAGAAGGGCATCACCGTGGTGCTCATCACCCACCACATGAATGAGGCGGAGGACGCCGACCGGGTTGTGGTCATGGACGACGGAAAAGTCATTATGGACGGCGCGCCCCGGCAGGTCTTCACACAGGTGGAGCGGCTGCGGTCCATGGGACTGACGGTGCCGGACACGGTGGACCTGCTGGACCGGCTGCGCAAAGACGGGCTGGACGTGCCCCTCACCGCCCTGACGGTGGAGGAGTGCGCGGACGCCATCCTGGCCGCCGTTTCCAAGTAATCGGAAGGGAAGAGAACATTGGAACCGATACTGCAAGTACAACATCTGACCCACACGTACAGCGTGGGCACGCCCTTCCAGCGCAGCGCGGTGGAGGACATGAGCTTTGACGTGTACGATGGGGAGTTCTTAGGGATCATCGGCCACACCGGCTCCGGCAAATCCACCCTGATTCAGCATCTGAACGGCCTGTTGCGGCCTACGTCGGGGCAGATCCTGCTCCATGGGAAGGACATCTGGGCGGAGCCGAAGAAGATCCGGGACGTCCGCTTCCAGGTGGGGTTGGTGTTCCAGTACCCAGAGTACCAGCTGTTTGAGGAGACGGTGTACAAGGACATCGCCTTCGGCCCCATCAACCAGGGCAAGACCGGGGAGGAGCTGGACCGCTGTGTCCGGGAGGCCGCTCGCCTGGTGGGCATCCGGGACGATCAGCTGGACAAGTCCCCCTTTGAGCTCTCCGGCGGCCAGAAGCGCCGGGTGGCCCTGGCGGGGGTCATGGCTATGGACCCCCAGGTGCTGGTGCTGGACGAGCCCACCGCCGGACTGGATCCGGCGGGCCGGGAGAACCTGATGGCCAACATCCGGGACTACCACCGCAATAAAAAGCGCACCATCATCCTGGTGAGCCACAGCATGGACGAGATCGCCCGGAATGTAGACCGAATCCTGGTGCTGAAGTCCGCTCACGTGCTGATGAGCGGGACTCCGGCGGAGGTGTTCGCCCGGGCGGAGGAGCTGCTCTCTGCCGGGCTGGACGTGCCACAGGTGACCCGTATTGCCATGCGCCTGCGGGAGCAGGGCCTCGCCATCGACCCTGCGGTCTACACCGTGGAGACCCTGGAGCGGGAGCTGCTGGCGCTGAGAAGGGGGGAGACGGGATGCTGAAGGACATCACCCTGGGCCAGTTTTTCCCCGGCGACACCGTGGCCCACCGCCTGGACCCCCGGACGAAGATCCTGCTGGTGGTCCTTTACATCGTGGCGCTGTTCTGCGCCAAGAGCCTGCTGGCCTACGGCATTCTGGCGGCGGTGCTGGCAGTGTGTGTCCGCATCTCCCGAGTAGGGATCAAATCCCTGGTGCGGGGGCTGAAGCCGGTGGTGTTCATCATCGTGTTCACCGGCATTTTGAACCTGTTCTTCACGCCGGGAGAGCACATCCTGGCAGAGCTGGGCTTCCTGCGGATCTCCGCGGAGGGTCTGCAGAACGCCGTGTTCATGGTGCTGCGGATCATGCTGTTGATCATGGGCACGTTCCTGATGACCTACACCACCAGCCCCATCAGCCTCACCGACGGGCTGGAGCGCCTGCTGGGCGGATTGAAAAAAATCCATGTGCCGGTCCATGAGCTGGCCATGATTATGTCCATCGCCCTGCGGTTCATCCCAACCCTGATCGAGGAGACAGACAAGATCATGTCCGCTCAGAAGGCCCGGGGCGCGGACTTTGAGAGCGGGAATATCATCCAGAAGGCCAAGGCCCTGATCCCCATTCTGGTGCCGCTGTTCATCAGCGCCTTCCGCCGGGCGGACGAGCTGGCGGTGGCCATGGAGTGCCGCTGCTACCACGGCGGCGAGGGACGCACCAAGCTCCATGTGCTGCAGTACGAGGGGCGGGACTATCTGGCCCTGGTGCTGGGGCTGGCCGTCACCGCGGGGATCATCGTCCTGCGGCAATTTACGTAACGATTTGCCGGTCCGCGGACTGGCTGCCCAGGGTGAGGCCCAGCCGCAGGCCGATGGCGAAGGCAGCCGTGCCCCAGCGGAGATAGCGGCTGGAGAGGAGATCACAGACCTGGATCTGCATGTCCTGCGGCATGGACATCCGGTCCAGCGCCGCCTGGATTTCCGCCTCATCATAGGGCACCTGCTCCTGCATCAGATGGTCGCCGTAGGTATCGAACAGAAGCTCAAAAACGGATGGCATAGGAGACACTCCTTTGCGAATACAGCTTTTTATGGTATCATTTCGGAATGATGAAACCAGTATAATACAGAAATTTCTGTAAGTCAACAGAACGATCAGAAAAAACTGTATTTTAAGAAAGGGAATGGTCCTTTGGATGTTTTGACTACCTCAGCCAGAATTAAGGCCCGCTGCAAAGCGCAGAAAATTTCAGTCAAAAATTTGCTGGAGCAGACACAGATCAACCGGAATTTTATCTATGACCTGGAAAAAGGCGGACAGATTCCGTCAGCGGAAAAACTGGAACGCATCGCCGACTATCTGGACTGCTCTGTGGACTATCTGCTGGGGCGGACAGACAACCCGGCGGTCAACCGCTGACCGGACTCACCGGAAGAGAATTTTCTCCGGGGGGAATGTAGGGGAGACAGTCTGCCGTCCGGCTGCCCCGCATTTTCAATCGCCCGGAGCTGGTAATCATCGAGATCCGTCCGGACGCATGACCGGAAATCATGGATAGTGGACATGGCCTGATTCGGAGCGGCTGTGTTTTGGCAGAGAGGGGAGAGTCCTATGAAGAAGCAGAACATCTGGCTTTGGGCCCTGACTGCGGCTGTGGTTTTGCTGGCAGCAGCCCTGGCGGAGACGCAAGGACAGCTGGGGGAACTTCAGACGGCGTATTCCGCGCTCCAACAGGAGGTGGGAGAACTCCGCCTGGACTTGAAAAGCACACAAAACCGCCTCCAGGAGCAGGAGGAGGCGCTGGAACGAGCGGCCGCCCAAACCGCCCCGCAGCCGGAGGAGTCGCTGCTGGAGCGATATGAGCTGACGCCCCTTCGGCTGGACGCCGCGGCCCATCAGGTGGAGCTTGGGGTGTCCCTGACCCTGACTACGCCGGACCAGTCGGCGGAAGCCACCCTGAATGTCTATCAGGGCGGCGCGGAGCGCAAGCGTCTGGCCCAGGTGGAGCTGACCCGGTCCGGGGATGGAATCTTCTCCGGTCAGGCGGCGGTGCCTGCGGACAGCACCTCACTCCAGATTCTGGTGACGGTCCGGACCGGCGGCGATACGGCCACAGAGCGGCTCTATGAGGGCCGTGCCACCGGATTGTTGCCGATGGCGCTGTCCAGCCGCAGCGGAGAGGCGGCCCTGCAGGAAGGAGAAGCCCGGATTACCGCCGCCGTCCGGCTGCGTGAAAAGGCGGCCGCAGCCTCCGAGCAGACATTCCGCCTGTACCGGAACGGTCAGTTGGAGGAGACCATCCCGGCCGCCTCCGGCCAGGAATCCGGCACCTGGGAGGGCACCGGGACGGTATCCTGCGCCGCCGGGGACCAGCTGGAGGTGCGGTTCTTCTGCGTGGACGGCCTGGGCCTGGGATATGAGTTCCCTGTCCGGACCTGGACGGTAAAGGAGGACCGGCTGGCGCCGGGCTGGCCCGTCACCAACACCCCGGTGCTGGTCTGGCCGTAAACGGGACGGGGCGCTGGCGGAAGAGGCGCAGGACGGCAGGAGATTCCGGCCGCCCCGGAAGGCTTATCCCCGGATACATGAACTGCGGCGCCGCACAGGGGAGTCCGTCAGATCCGTAGACGGCGACCGGAGCAATCCTGCATCAGCGAGAGGCCCAGCCCCAGGCCGATGGCGAAGGCAGCTGTGCCCCAGCGGAGATAGCAGCTGGAGAGGAGATCACAGACCTGGATCTGCATGTCCTGCGGCATGGACATCCGGTCCAGCGCCGCCAGGATTTCCGCCTCATCATAGGGCGCATACTCTTGCATCAGGCTGTCGCCGTAGGTGTCGAACAGAGTTTCCGAAATGCTTGTCATGGGGATTCCTCCTTAATATGTGTTGTTCCGATATCCTTTTTGTGGTATGGTATTTCTTATTTATACGCTAAACGGATTTTATCATGTAATAGCGTGATTATCAAGATGATTTTCACGTTTTTTCGTGATTTTAGAGCTTTACAAAAGGCGGGGCAAATTTTATGTATGTTACACAAGACATTGCAGACCGCATTAAATGGCGCCTCAAAGAAAAAGGCATCCGCACAAAAGATATGCTGTCTGATTTGAACATGGGAATTAACGCGATATCAGAATTTGCAAAAGGCAAGCAAATGTCCTGTATTGCCCTTGCTCGCATCGCCGACTATCTGGACTGCTCTGTGGATTATCTGCTGGGGCGGACAGACAACCCGGCGGTCAACCGCTGAGTTGCCCTGCCGGATAAAAAGAGCGTTCCCGCCGGGAACCCCGGGCGGCGGAACTGCCAAAGGAGAGCTTATGCGCAACATTGCCCTGAAACTCATGTACAACGGCACCGCCTACCACGGGTGGCAGGTGCAGAAGAACGCGGTCACCGTCTGCGGGACCCTGGAGAAGGCCATTGCTGACATCTGCGGCGGCCCGGTACACCTCACCGGCTGCGGACGCACCGACGCCGGTGTCCACGCGGAGCACTACATCGCCAACTTCCGCACGGAGAGCCGCATTCCCGTGGACCGGCTCCCCTTCGCCGTCAACACCCACACGCCGGAGGACATCGCGGTGAAGGAGGCCTTCGAGGTGGCGGAGGACTTCAACGCCATCGGCTCCTGCATCAAGAAGGAGTACACCTACCGCATCTACAACTCCCGGTTCAAGAACCCATTTTACGTCAACCGGGCCTACTTCTATCCCAAGCACCTGGACGAGGAATTCCTGAACCGGGCGGCGGGGATGTTCGTGGGCACCCACGACTTCGCGGCGGTGCGTTCCGTGGGCACGGAGACGAAGTCCACTGTCCGCACCATCTATTACTGTGACGTGACCCGGAACGGAGATCTGTTGGAACTGAAGGTCTGCGCCAACGGCTTTTTGTATAACATGGTACGGGCCATCACCGGCACCGTGCTGTACGCGGCGGAGGGCAAGTTCACCCCGGAGGACATCCCCGGCATTCTGGAGCGGGGGGACCGCACCGCCGCCGGTCCCACGGTGCCGCCGGGGGGACTGTACCTGACAAGACTTTGGTATGAGGATGAACGGCTCAATGGCTGATACGACGAACGACATCTGGAACGACAACGATGGGGAAGAGGACGAGGCTCCCCGGAAGGGCGGACGGCTGCGCCGCTTTGGGATCTTCTTTCTGGTGCTGGCGGCGGTGCTGGGCGTGGTGCTCGTGGCCGCGTACCGGGACGGCACCGGCTTTGACGCCCTGCGGCGGATGTTTTCCTACGGCAGCGGAGAGGAGAGCACTGCTGAGGCCCAGTACGACTACGACGCCTCCGACAGCAACCGCTTTGCCGTCCTGGGGGATTCCCTGGTGGTGCTCTCCGACACAAAGCTGCAGGTCCTGGCGCGGGGCGGAGAGGAGATCTGGTCCACATCCGTGCGGATGAGCGCCCCTGCCCTGGAGACGGGCGGCGGCCGGGCTGTGGCTTACGACGTGGGGGGCACAGAGCTGTATGTGGTGGACGAGGGGGGCGAGGTAGGCTCCCTCACTGCAACAGAGGAGGACCCGTTCATTTCCGCCCGGCTGAATGAAGATGGCTGGCTGGCTGTGACAGCGGGGCTTGAAAACTACAAGGGCGGTGTCACCGTTTACAACAGCCAGATGGACGAGGTATTTCTCTTCCGGGCGTCGGACCGGTTTGTCATCGACGCTTACGTAACGGATGACAACTCCACCCTGGCGGCAGTGACGCTGGGCCAGGAGAACAGCGTGTTCGTCAGCAACATCGTGCTGTATGAGCTCGATCAGGAGGACCCGGCGGCCGATTACGATGTGACCGACGGTCTGGTGGCTGCCGTCGGAGAGCAGGACGGCCAGCTGGTGACGGTGTCCGACACCTGCCTGACCTACGCGTCCCCGGCCGGGGAGGTGCGCGCTACCTACTCCTATGCCGGCAGCTATCTGCGGGAATACGACTTGCACGGGGACGGCTTCACCGCCCTGCTGCTGAACCGGTACAAGTCCGGCGGTGTGGGCCGGTTGGTGACGGTGGACACGGATGGGCAGGAGATCGCCGCCCTGGACGTGAACGAGGAGATCCTCAGCATCTCCGCTGCCGGACGGTATCTGGCGGTGCTGTATATGGACAGCGTGGTGATCTACACAGAGGAGCTGGAGATCTATGCTCAGCTGGAGGGCACGGACTACGCCCGGTCGGTTCTGATGCGCCAGGATGGCTCCGCCCTGCTGCTGGCGGCAGAGAGCGCCCACCTGTTCCTGCCTTGAGTGGGAAACATTGATCTTGGAATTCACAAAACGTTTACGAGCAAAAAGGTAGGCAAGCATGACAACACCTGTTATAATAGACGTGATTATGGCTGTGGTTTTGATCGCTGCGGTCATCTACGGTGCCCACAGGGGCCTTTTCCGGGCCCTGGCGGGATTGGCGGTGGTGATCGTGGCCCTGGTGGGGGCGGCCATCATCGCAAATACCCTGGCCGCCCCGGCGGCCCGTCTGGTGACGCCCCTGATCCGGGAGCAAATCGAGACGAAGGTGGACGAGGCTATGGCCCGGCAGTCCCAGGAGGTCCAGATGCCGGAGGAGGACGTGGACGAGGGCTTCGCCATCGAGGACCTGCTGGCCCTGATGGGACTGGACGAGGACGTGCGGAACTCCCTGGCCAGCCAGACGCAGGAGAAGATCCAGGACACCGGCGTCTCCTTGGTCATGGCCGTGGTGGAGAGTCTGGCCCAGTCCATTCTCTATGCGGCGCTGTTCCTGGTCTCCTTCGTGGGACTGACGATCCTGCTGAAGCTGCTGATCCGGGCTATGGACTTGGTGCTGCAGCTGCCGGGGCTGCACCTGGTTAACGCCCTGGGCGGCGCCGTGATCGGCCTGATCGAGGGGGCCTTGGTGCTGTTTCTAGCCATCTGGGTTCTGCGGCGCTTCGGCGTCTCCTTTGAGACAGACACCGTCTCAGCCACCCATATTTTACGATTTTTTGCGACACACACGCCCCTGAGCGCGCTGTCGCTTCTGCAATGACGAACGGGGCCGTTGCCCCGCCGGCGTCACGATTTCTGGAGGGATTTACACGATGCAGCCGACACTTTGTTCAAGATGCAAGAAGAACGTGGCCGTTGTCTTCATCTCCAAAATGGAGGGGGACAAGACCACCAACGAGGGCCTGTGCCTGAAATGCGCCAAGGAGCTGGGCCTGCCCCAGGTGGACGATATGATGAAGCGCATGGGCATTTCCGACGAGGATCTGGACACGCTCAACAATGAGATGCTCCAGGCTATGAGCGGTGTGGAGAATATCGAGGACCTGCCCGGCGGCGAGGACGCCGGGGAAGAGGAGGAAGAGGGCAAGACCGCCACCTTCCCCTTCCTGAACCGCCTGTTCTCCGGCGAGGCCGCCAAGGGCGGCGAGAGCGGCGGCCAGGAGGAAAGCGGTGCCAGGAGCCGGGAAAAGGAGCGCAAGGACCCTAAGAACGGCAAGCGCAAATATCTGGAGAACTACTGCATCTCCCTGACGCAGCGGGCCCAGGAGGGCAAGCTGGACCCGGTGATCGGCCGGGAGCAGGAGATCGAGCGGGTGGTGCAGATCCTGAACCGCCGCCAGAAGAACAACCCCTGCCTGATCGGTGAGCCCGGTGTGGGTAAGACCGCCATCGCGGAGGGGCTGGCCCAGCGGATCTCCAAGGGCGACGTGCCCTTCAAGCTGCGGAACAAGGAGGTCTATCTGCTGGATCTGACAGCTCTGGTGGCCGGCACCCAGTTCCGGGGCCAGTTCGAGAGCCGGATGAAGGGCCTTATCGACGAGGTGAAGCGCCTGGGGAACATTATTTTGATGATCGACGAGGTTCACAACATTGTGGGCGCCGGCGACGCCGAGGGCAGCATGAACGCCGCCAACATCCTGAAACCCGCCCTCTCCCGGGGCGAGATCCAGGTGATTGGCGCCACCACCTTCAACGAGTACCGCAAGTCCATCGAGAAGGACACCGCTCTGGAGCGGCGGTTCCAGCCGGTGACGGTGAACGAGCCCTCCATTGAGGACTCCGTGCAGATTCTCCAGGGCCTGGCCCCCAAGTATGAGCAGTATCACGGGGTGAAGATCTCTGAGGGGATCCTGCGTCAGGCGGTGCTGCTCAGTGAGCGGTACATCACCGACCGGTTCCTGCCGGACAAGGCCATCGACCTGATCGACGAGGCCTGTTCCGACCTGAATCTGAAGGACCCGGATATCTCCCGCCGCATGGAGATTCAGCGGGAGCTGGACGACTATGAGAAAGAGCGCACCATGCTGGAGGAGCAGGAGGAGAAGGCCGAGGGCGACTACGCCCGCATGGCGGAGCTGAAGAGCAAGGAACTCCAGCTGAACACAGAGCTGAACAGTCTGCTGGAAAAGGGCGATCCACAGCTCTCCATGGAGAATCTGGCCCATGTTATCGAGCTGTGGACCAAAATCCCGGCGGCCAAGATCCGGGAGCAGGAGTTCCAGCGCCTGAGCCAGCTGGAAGTGCGGCTCAAGAGCCATATCATCGGCCAGGACGAGGCCGTGTCCGCCGTAGCCGCCGCGGTGCGGCGGAACCGGGTGGGCATCTCCCCCAAGCACAAGCCTGTCAGCTTCATCTTTGTGGGGCCCACCGGCGTGGGCAAGACAGAGCTGGTGAAGCAGCTGGCAACAGACCTCTTCAACACGCCGGATGCCTTGATCCGGCTGGATATGTCGGAGTTCATGGAGAAGCACTCCGTCTCCCGTCTGGTGGGCTCCCCTCCGGGCTACGTGGGGTATGACGAGGCGGGCCAGCTGACAGAGAAGATCCGCCGCAAGCCCTACGCCGTGGTCCTCTTCGACGAGATTGAGAAGGCCCATCCCGATGTGCTGAACATCCTTCTCCAGATCCTGGATGACGGCGAGATCACCGACGCCCACGGCCGCAAGGTGAACTTTGAGAATACCATCATCGTCATGACCTCCAACGCCGGCAGCGCCACCAAGGAGGGCACCGTGGGCTTCGGCCGCTCCGTGAACGAGCAGGACGCCGACCGGGCCATGAAGGCGCTCCAGCAGTTCCTGCGGCCGGAGTTCATCAACCGGGTGGACGCGGTCATTACCTTCAACCGCCTCAGCGAGGAGAACTTCCACGGCATCGCACGTATCATGCTGAACGAACTGGTGGGTTCCCTGAAGGAGAAAGGCATCACCTTCACCTACGACGACGCACTGGTGGAGCTTTTGACGAAGAAGTCCTACTCCCTGACCTACGGCGCCCGGAACCTGCGGCGCACCATCCAGAAGGAGCTGGAGGACCCCATGGCCACAAAGATCATCGACAGCTACGAGCATCCCATCACCCAGGTGAAGGCCACGGTGGAGGACGGTGCCATTCGGCTGTACACCCTGTGACCGGAGGAAGAGGAGAGGGAGGACCATGCTGTTTCGGAAGGATATGGATCCCCGCTGTGCCTACTGCCAGCGGGGCCAGCAGATCAACGAGCGGGAGGTGGCCTGCGTCAAGCGGGGCATCGTGGCGGTGGAGCACCACTGCCGGGCATTCAAATACGACCCCTTGAAGCGGGTGCCGCCCCGGCCGGCAGCGCTGGAGACTGAACGGCTGAAAGAGGAAGATTTTTCGCTGTAAGCAGCGTTCAGCACCCGCCTGGGGAAAATCCCCGGGCGGGCGCTGTCACAAATGGGAAGGAGAGGAGACATCATGGAAGTCAAGCGGATCTGCGCGGCGTACTGGAGCGCCACAGGCAACACAGACAAGACGGTGAACACCATCGCGGAGACCCTGGCGGAGAAGCTGGGCGTCCCTCTGGAGCGGAGGAACTTCACACGCCCGTCAGACCGGGCGGAGGATCTGTCTTTTACGGGGGGAGACCTGGTGGTGTTCGGTATGCCCACCTATGCGGGAAAGCTGCCCAACAAGATGCTGCCCTATGTCCAGCAGCAGATCCACGGGAACGGCGCCCTGGCGGTGGGGGTGGTCACCTTCGGCAACCGGTCCTACGACAACTCCCTGGCGGAGCTGTGCGCCGCGCTGGAGGCGGACGGCTTCCACACCGTGGCCGGGGGCGCCTTTGCCTGCCGCCACGCCTTTACGGATGTGCTGGCGGACGGCCGCCCGGACTGGGATGACAAGCGGCAGATGGGGGAGTTCGCGGCCCGCATTGCGGACAAGGTAAAAGACCTGACGGACATCCCTGCTCCGGTGGCCGTGCCGGGCGATGCGGCGGCGCCCTACTACGTGCCCAAGGGCACGGACGGCCAGCCCGTCAAGTTCCTGAAGGCCAAGCCCCAGACGGATTTGGGCAAGTGTACCGACTGCGGCGCCTGCGCCCGCCTGTGTCCCATGGGGGCCATCAATCCCTCCAACGTGGCGGAGGTGCCCGGCACCTGCATCAAGTGCCAGCGGTGTGTCCGCAAGTGCACGAAGCACGCCAAGTACTTTGACGACCCGGCCTTTTTGTCCCACGTGGCCATGCTGGAGCAGAACTTCACAGAGCCCAAGGAGAATGAGGTGTATCTGTGAGGCGGTGGGTTCTTGCCTTTCTGATGGCGGTCACAGCCAACTGGGTTTCTCTGATCTATGCGTTTGGCCCGGTGAGCTGGCTCTTGACGACGATACTGCTTCTGGGGGAGTTCCTCTATTTTAATCTGCGGCCCATTGAGAAGAGCGGTGCGCCTACAAAGCGGATCTGGTATTTGAAAAGCGGCTGCGAATTGCTGCGCCTGTTTTTGATTACAGCTACGGTCACAGTCTTTGTGCAGATGGTATGGCTGTGGTGCCAGATTTCCATGATAACGCCGGAGAACAGCCTTGCCGCTGGAACAGCTGTTGCAGGTGCGGCTTTTGGCGTTCTCTGGGCTGTCTTGCTGGAGGCCATCGTCTTCTGGAACGGCATGATCCGGGTGTATCTCACCTCCGTCCAGCTGGGGCTGAAGCACCGGGTGCTGGCGGCCCTGTGCGGGTGGATCCCAATTCTCAACATCTGGTATCTGCGGAAGATTATCCGCATCACCGCCGACGAGGCGGAGTTCGAGACGGAGAAGTGGGAGCTGGACACCGCCCGGGCGGAGAGCGAGATCTGTAAGACGAAATACCCGATCCTTCTGGTCCACGGGGTGTTCTTCCGGGACTTCCGCTATGTCAACTACTGGGGCCGCATTCCCAAGGAGCTCCAGCGCAACGGCGCAACAGTGTACTACGGACAGCAGCAGTCCGCCGCCGCGGTGGAGGACAGCGGGCGGGAGCTGGCGGACCGTATCCGGCAGATCCTGGCGGAGACCGGCTGTGAGAAGGTGAACATCATTGCCCACTCCAAGGGGGGACTGGACAGCCGGGCCGCCATCGCCCACGCTGGATGTGCCCCCTGTGTGGCCAGCCTCACCACCATCAACACGCCCCACCGGGGCTGCATCTTTGCCGAATATCTGCTGAAGAAGATCCCTGCAGCGGCTCGGCAGAAGATCGCAGATACCTACAACGCCGCCCTGAAGCGGCTGGGGGATGAGGCCCCGGACTTCCTGGCGGCGGTGACAGATCTGACCGCCTCTGCCTGCGAGGCCAGGAACGCGGCTACCCCGGACGCCCCCGGCGTCTTTTACCAGAGCGTCATGTCCTATTGCAGAAAGGCCCAGCACGGCAAGTTCCCTCTGAACATGACCTATCCCATCGTCAAGCACTTTGATGGATTGAACGACGGGCTGGTGGCGGTGGACTCCGCCAAATGGGGCGATCAGTTCACCCTGCTGGAGCCAAGGGGGCACCGGGGCATCTCACACGGGGATGTGGTGGATCTGAATCGGGAGAACATTCCCGGCTTCGACGTCCGGGAGTTCTATGTCTCCCTGGTAGCGGATCTGAAAAACAGAGGCTTTTGAGCGGAAAAAAGCGGAGCGTCACAGGGACGCTCCGCTTTCGTGTTCCGTGGTGTCTTTTATGGTGGGGGCCACCGGTTCCACAAGGGGATCCGCCGCCCCGCCATCCTCTGTGGTGTCATCTGCGGGGGAACAATAGGTTTTGTACAGCGCCACATGGTCATAGATGGCCCGCCAGGAGCTGTAAGCGTCTGCCGTCACACAGATATAGCGTCTGCCGTCCGCTGTTTCGCCGCAGCTGGCGGCGCAGTTGCCGGACTCCACCACATAGCCGGTCTTGGCGCCGGTGACCTCAATGCCGCCGGTATCCTTGTCCTCGATCCGCCGCAGGAACCAATTGGAGAGGATCTGCCCCTCCGGGTGGTCCGCAGTGGGGAGAGTCTCATAGGTCCGGGCACCCAGCACCTCCCGGCACAGGTCGTTGTCCATGGCCGCCTCCAGGATCACCGCCATGTCGGAGACCGTGCACTTGTGGGCCTCGTCATACAGTCCCACGCAGTTGGTGAAGTGGGCGGTGTCCGCGATGCCAAGCTCCTCCAGCTTTTCGTTCATCAGCGCCACGAACGCCTCCTGGGAGCCCGCCACATAAGTGGCCAGCCCCAGTGCCGCGTCCGCACCGGAGGAGAGGATGGTGCCGTAGAACAACTCACGCACCGGGACCGTTTCGTCAACCATCAGCCCCACCACGCTGCACCCGTTGACATAGCAGTAGTCGGTGATGTCGATGGTCATGGTGAAGGTGTCGTCCAGCTCCGCTTCTGTGATGTGCTCAGCGGCCACCAGAACCGTCAGGACCTTCGTCATGGAGGCGGGAGAGATCACAGTATCCGCGTTTTTCTCCGCCAGGACCGTCCGGGTGTCCAGGTCAACCAGGACCGCGCAGCGGCTGGGAAAGTCCTCTCCCAGCTGGATCGTGTCCGGGCCGGACACGGCCCTAGCATAGGGCTCCGGCGCAGGGGCGCTGGCGACGGATGTCACCTGAAAGGGCCGTTCGGCCTTAACCATCTCCGGCGCAGGCTTTTCAATCAGCTGGGCTCCCACGGTCACCAGGCCTACACACAGAACGGCCAGCAGCCCGCAGGGCACCAGACGGCGAAGCAGCCGCCGCCGCTTTTCCCGCTGCTTCTTTCGGCGGGCCTCCGCCCGCTGGGCCCGCCGGGTGGCCCGCTCCTCGTCCGTGATAATGGGCTTGTACTCCTCGTCCATATCGGCGCTCCTATCTGAAAGGCGGGCCTGTCCGGCACCGCCGCAGTCTCGTACTCTTCATTATAACAGATGATGGAAGAAAATGCATCTCCTATTTTCCGGTTTGGCAGAGGGAATTTTATCCATCAGGCTTTTGCCCCGTGAAAAACCGCTGTCAGGCCAAGTTGTTTTTGCATAGCCTGAGTGTAAGAACAACACTTGGAGGGGAGCGTATGGCTCAAGTTACCCATTTTTTCGCAGGCGCTAACAGCGGTGACGGCTTCCAGAACCTGTTTTCGGAGATCGTGGACCTGGAAGACACCTATGACCTGATGGTTTTGAAAGGCGGCCCCGGCGTGGGCAAGGCCACCTTCATGCGGGAGATCGGCCGAAGCATGGAGGAGGCCGGCACACCGGTGGAGTACTTATGGTGTTCCGGCGACCCGGATTCCCTGGACGGCGTGGTGCTGCCGGAGCTCCGCTGCGCCGTGGTGGATGGTACGTCGCCCCATGGCACAGCACCATTAGGACACCTTGCGAAAAAAGTCAGTATTTGCAAGGGGTTGCGGGATCAGTTTTTGGACGGCACCAGCACCGGGCACGGTTACTTAGGACACTTTTATGGGACAAGCATTCAAAAATAGGCGTAGTTGCTCAAAAAAATTAACCCGCTACCGATTGTAACGAGTTGATCATCAAACCGCGCCTCGGTTAAAGGCACGCTGCATCGGAGATCGGATTCGAACCCACACAGTAATGCACATAACGGATTTTGAGTCCGCTGCGTCTGACATTTCCATATGGGGCAGCTTAAAAATGAATATACACGGATTGTAAAGGGGAGTGCGCCTGGCCGAGCTCCCTTGACTTTATCTATTGGGAGGAGAAAAGATGGTTGCAGGACACTTACAGCAGAAGAAAGGCTATTGGTACATGGTACTTAATTTGCATGACCAGGCCGGGAGACGAAAGACGAAGTGGATCGCCACCCATCTCCCGGTACCGGGCAATCGAAAGCGGGCGGAGGAACTGCTCTTTCAGACCCGGCATCAATACGCGGATTCCAAGGAGGGAAGCGGGCTGCTGTTTGCGGACTATATGCTCCAGTGGCTGGGGACCATGAAAGCAAAAGTATCCCCCACCACCTATACCAACTATCGAAATCTGGTGGAAAACAGCATCTGTCCCTATTTTCGGGAGCGGCTCATCACACTGACCGGGATGCGCGCGTCAGATGTACAGAGATATTACGACGATCTCCTTGCGTCCGGGGTATCAGGCAATACGATTCTCCACCATCACGCCAATATCCACAAGGCACTGAAGGACGCGGCGCGGCTGGACCTGGTGGATCGGAATGTAGCCGACCTCGTGGAGCGGCCGAAGAAAACACCTTATATCCCGCGGTATTACTCACTGGAGGAGGCAAACGAACTGCTGGACAAGCTACGGGGCCACTGGCTTTGGCTGCCCGTGATGCTGTGCCTGTTTTACGGCCTGCGCCGCAGCGAGGTGCTGGGGATTCAATGGCGGAGCGTTGATTTCCCCGTGGGCACCATCCAGATCCAGCATACCAGGGTTTATCAGGAGGTAGGCGGCCGACAGGTCTTCGTAGGGAGGGACACAATGAAGCAGAAAGCCAGCTGCCGCACGCTCCCCATGCCGGAGGAGATCGCCGCCGTTTTACAGGAAGAAAAGCAAAGCCGCTATGGAAAGGAAACTCCGCCGCCAGAGAACTACCTCTGCCTGAATTCGGAGGGAGAGCCTATCGCATCCAACTACCTCAGTCAAAGTTTCAAACAGTTTCTCCAGGATCACGGCCTGCGTGCGATCCGTCTGCATGACCTCCGGCACACCTGTGCCTCCCTCCTGATACAGAAGCGGACGCCCCTGATTGAGGTGCAGCAATGGCTGGGACACAGTACGCTGTCCACAACGGCAGACCTGTATGCCCACCTGGAATATGAAACAAAACTGGCCAGCGCACAGACGCTGAAAAAAATTTAACTGGGGGAATATGCCATGACGATTCAAGAGATTTTGAAAAGCCTGTCGGTGGAAGATCTGGCACTCACCAAGCGGTATTACGAGAGCATCCAGCCCTTTGAAGTCCAGCCCAGCGATACCTATGAGTTTGACGCGGAGTTCCCCGCCGAAGACGGAGAGCACATCATCGCGGAGATCACATTGGACGAAAACGCGGAGATAGAGGATTTGTACTGCACCTGCCGCGCCGGCGGTCTCTGTGTCCATCTGGCGGCGATGATTTGCGATATGGAGGAACGTAAGACGGTGTTCTTCTCCAGGCGTATGCAGGAGTAAAATGCCAAAAGAAACTTTAAGTCAAGAAAAATATAAAAGCGACATATTTTTCTTGACTTAACTGCAAATTAAAGATATGCTGTACTCGTGAGGTGAGGAATGTGAAGCGCAAGATCGAGGAACAGCTGATTGCCTGGAAACAAAAGACTGCCGACCGCCAGCCGTTGATTGTCAACGGCGCCCGCCAGGTGGGAAAGACCTATATCCTCCGCAAATTCGGAGAGGAGCAGTTCCAGAATGTCGTCTATATCAATCTGGAAACCAATTTGACGATTGCGTCTTACTTCAATGAGAATATTCAGCCGGAGCGCCTCCTGCGGTATCTGGAGGCGTCCACCGGGGAGCGCATTATCCCGGGGGAGACGCTGATCATTTTCGATGAGATCAAATCCTGCGAGCGCGCGTTGACCGCCCTGAAGTATTTCTGCGAGGAGACGCCGGAGTTCCATATTGCGGCAGCCGGGAGCCTGCTTGGGGTGGCAATCAACCGTCGGCATTACTCTTTTCCGGTCGGTAAGGTGGAGACTATCACCCTTTATCCGTTGGATTTTGAGGAGTATCTCTGGGCCAGGGGCAAGGAACTCCTCAGCAAGGAGATTCGCGCAGCCTATGGCGCCATGGAGCCGTTGCCCGATGCCCTGCATCAGGAGGCCATTGAATTATATCGGGAGTATCTGATCATCGGAGGTATGCCCGCCTGCATCAACGCGTTTTTGAAAAACGGCAGTTTTCTGGATGTTCCGCTGGTACAAAATGAGATTCTGGATAACTATATCGCGGACATGGCGAAGTATGCCAGCAATACGGACAGCGTGAAAATCCGGGCCTGCTACAATTCCATTCCGGCGCAGTTGGCCAAGGAAAATAAGAAATTCCAGTATAAGGTCGTCCAGAAGGGCGGCAGCGCCACGCTGTTCGGGGCCTCTATCGAGTGGCTGAATCTGGCGGGCGTGGTGCTGAAGTGTCAGCGGATCAGTCAGGCCTTTGAGCCGATCGCTGTCTATGCGGATCTCTCAGCGTTCAAACTTTACATGGGCGATGTGGGGCTGCTGACGATGAAATCCGGGATCTCTCAGCAGACGGTGCTCTCCGGCGAGGGGAATACCTTCATGGGGGCCGTTACGGAGAACTATGTGGCCCAGCAGTTGGCGGCTAAGGGCTATGACCTTTACTATTGGGAAAGTAGCAGTACGTCAGAGCTGGATTTTGTGCTGCAAAAAGGCAATCAAATCATCGGTATTGAAGTCAAGAAAGGGGAGCATGTCCGCTCTCGCAGCCTCGGCGTCTTTGTAAATAGCTATAAGCCAGCTTATTCGATTCGTTTCTCACTCAAGAATTTCGGGGAGAAAGATGGGTTGAGGTCTGTTCCGTTGTATGCGGTGTTTTGTGTTTGATGTGCAAGGAAGAAGGGGGGGCCGATCAAATCGAATATACTATACATCCAATTGTACCCCAAAATATTTTTTGGGACAGTTGCACCGAAACTGAAACCATCCAAATGAACGTAGCACCGCCACACAGGACAATCCGGTATCAAATTTGAAAAACGCGCCAAAATAGGTATGACGAAGGAATATTTGACACACCTTCGTCATATCTATTTTTGTTCCCGAATGCTTTACTGGGAGGAAACAGAGATGCGCGTGTGGGTTTATGGAAGAAGTCTGGCGCAGATCCAAACAATAGCGGATCGTTATGCTCAATCCGGTGACGCAGTGGTAGGCGTTTCGCTTTGCGCCGGGGACGGTGCCCAGTTCCCACAAAGCGGCTTGACCCGGGTACTGTGTTCCGCCATGCGGGGAGAGCTTGACATAATAGTTGTTCCCAATCATAGGCTGTTGGGGAACAACACCCAAATAAAAGAAATGGAGAACCTGTTTTGCCGCTACGGGGTCGCAATCAAGTCTGCTTCCAGCTGCGGGATCAGCAGCTCCTGATATCCCGCGCAGCCACCTTGCCTGACGGCGCGTACGGTTGGTTCCAGTGCCGCCGCATCACATCCTCGGAGCAGCGATAAGCTGGCATCGCTCAAGACTTCATCTGAACAGCACCGTTCGTAGTCCTCAGGAGCCATGTGCCAGAGTTTGAGCAGATGCGGGTATCGTGCACATAGCTGACCTGTGATGGACAGGCCCTTTCCGTCGAAGTCTCCCGAGTATAACAGCAGTGTCCCATTCGCTGCCAGAAGATCCAGCAGACGCATAGCCGCTACGGAAGGCTGGCCAGAGGTACAGATTAGCGGAGAATGGAACTGTGCGGCCTGATCGCAGAGCTGAGAAAAAACCATCTCGTTTTCTACAATATAAACTCGGCCTGAAGGACTGACCACCCCCCGCATGTGGTACAGACTTGCCAGGGATAGTGTGCAGATTTCGTGTCTTTGGCGAAACAGACGATAGGCGGGATGTTCTCCGGCCTCTGTGTTGAGAACGAGCCCAACCTGCGTGACCAGACTGGAAATGCTATCACAAAGAATGCCGTTCTGATAATAGAGACGGTCCCGCTGTTCCGCATTCGCACCAGGGCTTGACAGGCCGGAACGGAAGGACAACAGGTGTAGGAACAGTTTTCCGCACCGCGTTCCGCTGTCTAGGGCATGTGGATCTGAGGTGGCCGCCGCGCTGAGCACGGCCAGGCGGATCGGATCCTTCGACTTCAGCTCCAGCCAGTCCATGCTCCGGCACGCTCGCAGCAAGTCGGTTTGGGTGGATTCCGGATCTTTTGCAGCTTCCCGGCGGAGCAGGGAGTATCCGCCCCCTTGGCGTTCTTTCAACGCATGGACCCACTGCGCACTCATTTCGCCGCGGGCGTTCTTTGCCGCCTGATCGAGGATGGACGCAAGACGTCGGTTCTGTGTTTCTTGAACCTCACGGTTGGTCTTGAGCTCCACGCCAAAATAGGCCTCCAGCACTTCTTTCAGGCATACTCCTTGAAATCGAGTCTGTTGGAGCGCATCTTCAAACTTGGATGCCTGAAACCGCACAGGGGCGGAAAATGGGCGGCCGAAAAGACGACGGGCTGCCTCGCACTCTGCGTCGGAGGCATCCGGCAGCTGAACGGTTCCTGCCGCCCGGCCAAAGCGCTCATACTTCTGCCGCAGTGCGATCAGAATACGGTGATACCCGGGACAAGTTTGAAAATATTCCACGCATTCCCGGACCTGCTCTTTCATAGGCCGCTATCCTCCAATGTCCGTTGTGTCCCATTCCAGTGGTAGTGTAGGATGGTAACCACCGGAGCATTGGGCGGATGATGCATCTCCGCGATGTCCAGATCGGCCACGCAGGCATAGCAGCCCCACAGGACTTGAGAATTGATGATGTAATCAAAATCCAGGATCCCCATCAACTCAAACATGGCGCTGATATTTTGGTCATCCACGCCGGCAAAGGCTTCATCCAGCGCCAACAGCCGTGGGCAGGCATCACCGCCCTTTATATACTGTGCGGAGACCGAAGCGAACAGCGGCACATACATCGCCATAGCCTTTTCCCCGCCGCTGAAGCGGTTGAAAGCCCGGTCCGTCAGTTCCTTCTTTCCGCTGTCTCCCCGATAAAAAAACAGGTGGAACTCGTACCAGTCCCGGTAGTCCAACACCGAACGGATCAAATCCGCATAATTGACCGCCAGCCCCTCAAGGCGCGCCTCTTCCCGGGTGCGTTTGACTTTGCTGCGAAAATGACCGGAGACCTTTTGACTGTCCTCCGGAGTAAGCAGTGCCCGGTCCTTGTTCAGGAGCGTGACCAGCTGGGCGGTATCCAGTTCTCCCTCGCCCTCCGATTTTTTCTCCTTCCACTCCAGGCTGAATTTCAGCCCCATAGAGGTGGTCAGCGTCGCCATCAGTCCGGTCATATTTTGGGTCCACTGGGCGCTTTCCTCAATGCGGGCGCGCAGGGTGTGGCTGATGGTCTCAGTCAGGATGTTTTCAAACAGCTCCCGGTCCTTATCCTCCAAAAGCGCGCCGGTGGTGTCGATATCAGCCTGCAGCGATTGGATAAAGGCATAGAGGGACAGCTCCTTCCCGCCCTTTTTCAACATGATCGCATAGCGCTGCCGAAGCTGAGCCGAGCGGCAGGGCGCCTCAAAGATGAGTCTGATCTCCGGGTGATAATTGGAAAGGCCTCCCCGGTACCGCTGGTAATTTCCGGTGATGGCCTCTCCCATTTCCGTTGGGGTCCGTCCCCGGGCGGAGGCTGGGATCTTGCTGACTGCCTGCCGGGCGCATTCTCCAAGGCCCATCTCCCGATTCAGTCCGGAAAAACCCAATTCCAATTCTTCCAGAAAGTAGCGCTCCAGATCCTGTTCATCGATCACCGCGTCGGTCAGATCCTGCTTTCGCCGCAGGATGGCATCTCCGGCGCTTTTGATCTGCTCCTCCAGGCGGGCGCACTGCTTTTCCGCATCCCGGTTTTCGCCTTCTTGAAAGACAATTTCGCGCTCAAGCTCTGCCAGCCGCTGGGCCCGGGCCTGATTTTCCGGACGAGCCAAAAAGTCCCGCAACTCCTGAATACCGGCCTGCTGGACACGGATCCTGTCTTGCAGCGAGCCGTTTGACCGCCGCTTGTCCTCTGCCTGATCCCTCTGCTCATCAATGGTGTCCTGTTCACTTTGTATGGAGCGGGCGACATACGCCAATGCCTGCCGGCGGCTATTCAAGGCACTCAGCGCGTCACGGTAACCGGCCGCGGCCTCCCTGGCTTCTTCATAGGCTGCAGATGTCCGTTCATAGGGCAGCCCAGCGCTTCGGCTGCGGCTCTCCTGATCCAGGGCGGCCCAGAGCTGCTTGGCTTCCTGTTCCGCAGAAAGCCGGCGTTCCCTCTCCGTCTGCGCCAACTCAAGTGCCCTGCGGGACTGCTCTAAAAGTTCCAGCGCCTGATCCAACTCCTCCGCGGTAGGCATTTGTGTCCGCTCCCGCTCCAGTTGCTCCAGTCGCGCCTGGCAGTCCTCCAGTTCTTCTTTTGCACCTTGTATCTTCACCCTCAGGACTTCCATCTGCTCCTCCAACGCATGGATCTGCCTCTGGCGGTTGGCCGCCCGGGCAGCGGCGCCAATATAGCCGGCAGGACCTTCGGCGTGGCTGCGCCCCTGGAGCATCCCACAGCGGAATCGGCCATCCGGCAGAAGAGCCGTATCGGCAGTCAGGTCGGAGCAGGAAATGCTCCTCAGGCAGGCTGCGGCTTCCTCGGGAAACCGGCCTTCCGCGTCCGGAATCAGACGGGTAACGGGGTCAGAGACGGCTGGGCCCGGAACCAGAAAGCGATCCGGATACTCCTCCAGCAGGTCTTCCACTGCCGGTAGATGTTCTTCTGGTACCACCAGGGCGTCCAGCAGGCCGCTGTCCAACAGCTGGGCCTCCAAAAGATCCCGGGTCTCCCGGGACGTCTCTGGGGAAAAATCGATGATCTCATACAGCGGTGCGCAGGGGACTCCGCGCAGCATCAGTTGCAGGCGGGCGGCTTGGACCGATTCCCGTCGGGGTGGCACGGGCTCTGGCTGGCTCTTGATTTGCCTGAGATGGTACTCCAGTTCCGTATACTCCTTCTGTAAAGCGGACAGAGCGCCGTCAGCCTGAATGCGTTTCTGTTGAACAACGGACTCGCACCTTCGCACGCATTCGTCCAGTTGGTTGCGGATGGGACTCCAGTCCGCCGGGGTATGATATCTGGTAAGCGCAGAGCGAATCTCCAGCCAGATGTCCTGGGGGATTTCCAGCTGCGTGTTTTGCTCCCGGCGCCGGGTGAACTCTTCCAGCAGATTGTCCCGTTCCTCCTGCTCCTGGGCCTACGCATCCCGAAATACAATCTCCGCCTTCCGCACGGAGTCTGCGGCCAGATCCAGCGCCTGACAGGCCCTGTCATAGTCGCCTCTGGCAGCTTCCGCCTGCCGCAGGCAGTTCAACATATCTTCCACCTGACGTTCCCGCTGGCGGAGTGCGGCCAGGAGCGGCTGGTGATCCTGATCCAGGCGCTCCGCCTGGAGGGCACGGACATACGCTTCGTGCTCTGTTCCCAGTTCCAGCAGCTCATTTTGATCGTTCAGTTCCCTGATGGACTGCCGGACCGCTGCGCGGTCATCTTCTTCCTGCTGGAGCAGCTGCCGCAGCCGGATCTCCCGTTTGGCAATGCCGTCCTCCATTTTTTGAAGCTGCTGCTCTGCCCGCGCCAACTGCGCTTCCATGCCGGCACAATCCTTCAGGCTTTGCTGAAGCCGCTCCTGTTTGGAGGACAGGTCATCCTCCCCCATAGAAAGGCGCTGTGCCTTGGCCTGTTCCCAAAGCACGCTGGACTGCCGCTGCCGCTGGCTCTGCTCCTCCAGCTGCTGCTCCAGCGCATTCCTGCGAGCCTGCTCGTCCTGGAGCTGATTGCGCAGGCTCTGCGCTTTGCCTTGCGCATTTAGATAGGCCTGTCCTTTTTGGCCCAGCATATATTGATTGTACCGGGTGTACTCCCGGCTGATGATCCTGGCATCCTGGATTGCCGCCCGATATCCCTGCAGCGTGTCCTCCAAATTATCCATCTGTTCCATGGTGCTGACCATGGCGGACAGGTCATCATCCGTCAACACCTGGAGAGACTGATTCAATATCTTCTTCACTTCGGAGGGACGAAAATCTTTGGACAGCTTGGGCGCGCGTACCAGGATGAGAAGCTGGACCAACTGGTCATACTGCCGGATGTCCCGAAAGCCGAAGATCTGCGTGTTGACCATCTCTTTATATTTTGTTGGGCTTTCTGCCCAGCAGTCAGGGTTTCCGATGAGATTCCGCAGTTTCTGCTTGCTGAGCGGTAATTTCTGCTTTCCCATCGTTTCACACAGACAAAGTCCGCCCGGTCCGATCCGCCGTCCATCCTGAAGGCAGAAGCCCCAGAAGTCGATGCCCTTGCCACGCTGCGCCCGCATCCCAACCCCAATGGTACGGTACTCCTCCATACCAGGCTTCCGGAATTCCAAATACAAATAGCCCGTGGATTCTTCCCGCTCATTGTCGCCCAGAAGATAGAAATCCATTTTTCGGTCCCGGGAGCCAAAGGGGTCCAGCCGCTCCGGACGCCGGTCTCCGTCAAGAATAAAGGGAATAAAACTCTGGGTGGTAATGGATTTTCCGGCGGCGTTATTCCCCCGCAGCAGGATATGTCCGTTATGCAGAGGGAATTCTTCCTCATCATACAGCCAAAAATTAAGGAATCCCAGCTTGTTCATCTTCCATCGGATCATTTTTCTCCTCCTCGCTCCGCTCGTTCCGATAAGAGGCGGGATAGCTGCCGACCAGCTTCCCTACGGCAGGATACAGCAAAATGTCGTCTCCCTCCTCCTCCAACAGCATCCAGCCGGACATGTAGCCCGTCAATTCCTGAACGATCCGCTCTAAAGACATGGCCCGGATCTGAGCGCCCCATCCGTTTCCCCATTTTTCGCGGCACTGTTCTACCTCATAGCGAAATTCCCGCCGGGTCAGCACAACGGTATCATCGGACCGCCTGGAGTAGAAGCCCTGAAGGATCCTGTCACGGAGTTGTGCACACAGCAGCAAAGCCACATCAGACAAGGCCCGGGTGCCAGGGTAGATCATCCCGCATTGTTCCCCCTCGGACAGTAGAAAGAAGGCGCCGTTTTTATGGATTTGGAGTTCTCCATCCAGCGCTTGGTCCAAACTCGTATCGATGGCTCTGCGCTGATTTTTCACATACTCATAGTCACCTCGGGTTTCCTCGGAACAGTAAAATCCCGGGGTCAACGTCAGCTGCTGATAGACTCGGTGGCGTCTGCCTTCCGTATCATCTCCCATCCAGGAGAACGCCTCAAAATCCTCAATGGTTCGACAGTCCATAATGTCCCGGCCAAAGTGGACCGGGAAATGGCGGGACAGTCCTGTGTTTTCATAGAGCACCTCCTGATCCCGGTTGTTGCTGAAGCCTGCGCTGTTTCCGTCATAGGCCACCACCAGACCGATCTCCTGGGCATATTGGAGGACCCGCACCAGGGACTTGCGGTGCAGAAACTGCGTCCAGTCCACCGGTTTGATCTCCGCCAGAAATGTCTCGATCGCCCTGGTGAGGGAAGAGAGCAAAAAGGGCGCCCCATTGTCCAGAGCTGCCAGAAACAGCAAAACTGCGCACAGCAGGCAATAGTCCATGGGTTCCTGAAAGGTTTGAATTCCCATCCAAGGCATGGCCTTGGGCGGAATCTTTTCCAGCTTGACCACCGACTCGTTGACAATCAAATTCCAGCCCAATAACTCACTGACCAATCTGCGGTACTCTGGCTGGGCCCGTTTCAGCGCGAAATAGAGGTCCCTGTTTTCCAGACGGGTGACCCAGAACTGATCCAGTAGCGCGCGAACATTATTCATGGCCAACCTCCTCAAATACCAATACACAGTCTGGCATCGTCAATGTTCCGTCGGTACAGATCAGCCGGCAATTCCTATTCCCTCGCTTTTGCAGTTTGTAACACTGCCCATACTGCGTCTGGCCCCTGTGGTCGGGGCTGAGATTGGCAGTCGCCACCCAGGAGAGCAATACCGTACGCGCGCTTGGAGAGACGGGACGGTCCAGCACCGCCAAATCCAGTGTCCCATTGCGGATATATCCCAGGATTTCCTGCTGAAGAGCCTGCTCCTTCTCCAAGATCTTTTGCCGCTGTGCCAGTTTCTCCGCGCTCTTGTCCGCAAAACCGGAACGGTCCAGGCGTGGTTTATAGGTCCGCGTTCTGGGTTGAAGGAGGTGCTCAAAAGGCGGCTCGTCATAGGTGCCCATATCCACGCGCTCCGTTTCCCTGGATCCGGAAAAGGAGAAATGGCGGGCCTGTTGAACGCCAAACACCAGCGCGGAGAGCCTGTGCGCATCATCCAGCGATTCAAAGCCGGCAAACAGCGTAAGCAGATGATTGAGTTCCGCTTTATTACTTACTCCCAAGTTTTCCATTTGGACCAGCAAAGCGGCATTCTGCACCGCCCGGCGGATTACCTCGTTGGTGACATTCAGCACCTGCTGGGTGGTAGAGTTGTTTCCGACAAACCAATCGAGCAGAGACTTCCAAACACCCTGGCACCGGGCAAGCAGCTCATTTTCCCAGCCAGGTGTCTGTTCTGATTGGGGGCGCGGGATCTTCAGTTCGCTACGGCGGACCAAATCCAAAATGCGCGCTGTCTGTTCTGCCGAAAACCGTTCCAGCTGTGCCCCAATCTGTGCCGCGCTGCGCTGGAGATCCTGTATAAAGTCCTCCAGATAGCGGACGAGATGCTGCTTGTATGCGATGAAGTCCACCGATTTCATCTGCATCTCCATTCCGGGGCCATAGAATTCGCGCAGGTAGTCCTGATGGTTTTGGCTCAGCCGCTGGAAGTCCTCCTGCAGATCCTCCCACCATGCGTGAACCTCACGCAGAGATAGTTCCTCAAGCCGCTCTGCTTTGTGCAGGTCTTCCCGGATACGGCGGAACGGGCTGACAGACAGGCCGGCAGTCCGGGTGGACAGATTCTCCAGTGTAATGGTCATCCGCTCCACTTCGATGGCAGTCTGGGACAGCATATACTGAAATTGGCGGTTCTTAAATTCGAGGATCGTGCGCGGCTTACGGGGGTCTTGGATAGGAGTTAGATTTTTCCATTTCACTAGTTGCTGCAGATCAAGGGTGAGCTGCTCTGGCGTATACTGAGAAAACAAAGGCTGCTTCCGGAGCAGGGATAGTACGGCGTCACGGTCCATTTGGTAGTGCATTTTTTGGTGTTCCAGGTAAAAAGTACGTAGAATGGTGCGGTAGACCATGTAATTGTCCGCCGTGAGATATCTGGTTTCCACAATACTTTCTAAAAGGTCAGCGTTCAACATATCGTTCTATCCTTTTCCATCAAGTCATTGCTGGACACAAAAATGCGGCGTCAACAACCAATTTGTATTATTTATCATACCAAATCAAGGCATTTTTTACAAGATGCACATATATTTAATTGTATTGCGCTATACATATCTCACGGAGGCGAGGCTATGAAAGATCCTGCAATTATTCTAACTGAACAGCACCCACCCAAAGATCCGCTCTTTACCAGCACCCTCATCCGGCAAGCCGTCACCGCTTGGCTCACAAAAGAACTATTTAAATGATCCCTACGCTACGTTTTAGCGGCGTAGGGATTTCAAATAATTTCTTGCCGGGCAGCTGCTCTTGTGCTACGATTATGGGGAGCAGTTACGCCTTTAGGGAGGTGTAACATATCCTTTGTGCAATCTATACACGGCTGAGTAAGGAGGACGAAGACAAATATAAAACGGAATCTGAGAGCATCCAGAACCAGAAATCTCTGCTGATCCACTATGCGGTGGAGCGGGGCTGGGACATCTACCACATCTACTGCGACGAGGACTACTCTGGCGCTGACAGCCTGCGGCCGGACTTCAACCGGATGATTGAGGCGGCCAGGGAGAAGAAATTCCAGGTCGTCCTGTGCAAGAGCCAGTCCCGATTCACCCGGGACATGGAACTGGTAGAGAAGTACATCCACGGCCTGTTTCCTATCTGGGGCATCCGATTCATCGCTGTGGCCGACAACGCCGACACAGAGGTGAAGGGGAACAAGAAGGCCCGGCAGATCAACGGCCTTGTCAATGAATGGTATTTGGAGGACCTGTCCGAGAACATCCGCATGGTCTTTGACATGAAACGGCGACAGGGGCAGTACATCGGCGGGTTTCCCGTCTACGGCTATCAGAAGGACCCGAAAAATAAAAACCACCTCATTGTCGAACCGGAGGCGGCGGAGGTGGTACGGCAGATCTTTCAGTGGGCGCTGGAGGGGCATGGAAAGCAGAGTATTGCGTTCATGCTGAACAGTCGGGGAATTGTCAACCCCACTCGCTATAAAGCAGAGCGAGGCTGGAACTGCAACCACCCCATCAAGAATGACTACGGATTATGGAACAAGACCACGGTCTGGCGCATTCTTCACAATGAGATGTATACCGGCGTCATGGTACAGGGCCGGACGAAAAAGGTCAGCTACAAGTCCAAGACACTCATCACGATGCCGAGGGAGCAGTGGTTCCGGGTGGAGGGTACCCACGAGGCTATTATTGACAGCGAGACCTTTCAAGCGGTACAGAAGCTGATGGCGCTGCGCTCCAGGGAAGATGGAACCGGAATGATCCACCCCCTGGCCGGGCTGGTGAAATGCATGGACTGTGGCAGCACCATGAGCAAGACCTCAAACGGGAAAAAGGGCCCTAAACAGGTCTACTATCTCCGGTGCAAGCTGTACGCCGACAGTGGGGAGGAAAAACTATGTACCCGCCATTCCATTCGGCTGGACCGGCTGATCGACCTGGTATTGGAACGGCTGAGGTACTATGTTCAGAACTACTATACCTTAAAGGAGATGGAACTTCCTCAGCCCAGGAATACCAAGCGGGATGTGCTGCTGCAGGAACAGAAAGCCCTGACGGCCCAGTTGGAAAAGCGAAGCGCCGCACTCAAGAATCTGTATCTGGATAAGGTCTCCGGCGTTTTGAGCGAGGGGCAGTTTGTGGACTTGAATCAGGACTTCCTCGCGGAAAAAAGCCGCCTGGAACGACGGCTGGCACAGATTGACCAGGAACTGGGAGAGCAGGAACAGCCCCGGCAGCAGGTGGACTTGATGGAAAAGGCCCAAGAACTCTTGAAGCTGGACACCCTGCCCAGAGAACTGGCGGTCGCGCTGATCCAAAAGATCGAGATCGGGGAACAGGACCCGGATACCGGTCAGCAGGAGGTCAGAATCCATTGGAAGTTCTGAACGTTGCTTTTCGGGGCCCCCGCCGAAGCCCAGCGGAGCGGGTTCGGTGGGGAGAGGAGACGCACCGGAATGAGTGAACTTTCGCCGATAGGCGGAAGCGAAGGATATGGAGACTGCGGCGACGAGGTGTCCTTAAGAGACATTGCCCATGTGGTGGAGCCCCGGTACCCTGCGGCGGTGGACCGGTATGTGGACCTGGGGCGGTTTTACGACCTCACCGCCGCCAAGGCCGCGGCGGAGGAGGTGAAGGCTCATACCCGGGCCTACAAGGCCGCATATATCCGGGCCTATCACCATCTGAAGGCTGCCCGGCAGGTGGAGCTGGATGCAGTGGCGGCGGTGCGGAAGACCTTCGACCGGGAGAAGGCGGACCGCCGGACGGCGGGCATTCTCTCACGGGAGCTGCGCCGCCGGGGCGGTGAGGCGGGGAAGACCACCCGCCGCTTCCTGGGCAGTATTACCCACAAGGGGTACATCTGGCGGTTTGACAGTGTGGACGCCCTGTGCCCCAAGGTCTATGAGCTGGCGGACAGCTGGGAGCTGGCAGGGGAGATGCTTACCCGGCTGCATCGGGCGGCGGCGGATAACGGCTGGGACACCATCGTCTGCTGCGCGCCGGAGGAGCCGGGGCGGATCGAGCACCTGCTGATCCCCGGACTGGGGCTGGCCTTCGTCACCTCCCGGCCCGGCATGGAGTACGGGCAGAAGCCCTTCCGCCGGGTGCGGCTGGACGCCATGACGGAACCTCAGGGCAAGGCCCGGCTGCGGTTCCAGACCCGGATGGCGGCACTCCTGCGGGAGGAAGGGGCCGCGGCGCTGAAAGACGCCAAAGCCAACCACGATAAGCTGGAGGCAGTCTACAACCCCTACGTGGATTTTGACGGTGTCCGAACCCTGGCGGCGCTGGAGGCGGGGCGGCTTCTCAGCTGGCTGGGTTGAATCAGATCAGGATGCGGGCCCCGGCGGTATACCGCCGGGGCCTTGCCTTATGCGAACAGATGTGCTACAATGCTGGAAGCGAAAACAGGGGCAAGACAGCCCCAGAGGGAACGGGATCATGACCAAGGAAGAAGCACTGAAAACCTATTACGGCTACGACGTCTTCCGGGGCGGCCAGGAGGCGGTCATCGACGCGCTGCTCTCTGGGCGGGATGCGCTGGCCATCATGCCCACCGGGGCGGGGAAGTCCGTCTGCTACCAAATCCCGGCCTTGCTGCTGTCGGGGATCACCCTGGTGGTCTCGCCTCTGGTGTCCCTGATGCGGGACCAGGTGACGCAGCTGGTGCAGATGGGCATCCCGGCGGCGTTTCTCAACAGCTCCCTAACCTTCCGCCAGTATCTGCTGGCCCTGGACCGGGCCAGGGCGGGGCGGTACAAGATCATCTACGTGGCCCCGGAGCGGCTGGAGACCGAGGGCTTCCAGGCCTTTGTGCGGGAGGCAGACATCTCCCTGGTGGCGGTGGACGAGGCCCACTGCATCTCCCAGTGGGGTCAGGATTTCCGGCCCTCCTACCTGAACATCCCCGCCTTTGTGGAGAGCCTGCCCCACCGGCCCCCGGTGGGAGCCTTCACCGCCACCGCCACGCCGGACGTGAAGGCGGACATCCACCGCCTGCTGGACCTGCAGGACCCGCTGGAGCTGACCACCGGCTTTGACCGGGAGAACCTGTATTTTGAGGTCCAGCAGCCTGCGGACAAGCGGGCGGCGCTGCTGGAGCTGGTGAAGGGCCGCCCCGGCAAGTGCGGCATCGTCTACTGTGCCACCCGGAAGAATGTGGAGGAGGTGTGCGACTTCCTCCGCCAGCGGGGGGTAGCCGCCGCCCGGTATCACGCTGGCCTGGACCCAGAGGAGCGGCAGAGGAACCAGGAGGACTTCCTCTACGACCGGGTGCAGGTGATGGTGGCCACCAACGCCTTCGGCATGGGCATCGACAAATCCGATGTCCGGTATGTCATCCACTACAATATGCCCAAGGACATGGAGAGCTACTACCAGGAGGCGGGCCGGGCGGGCCGGGACGGGGCACCCTCCAGCTGCATCCTGTTGTACAGTGGCCAGGATGTGCGGACTAATGAGTTTCTCATCACCCACAGCGAGCCCCGGGAGGACCTGGATCCCCGGACGGCCGAGCAGCTGCGGGAGCGGGACCTGCAGCGGCTGCGGCAGATGACCGGCTACTGCCGGACACGCCGGTGTTTGCGGCAGTATATCCTGCACTACTTCGGCGAGCACGCGCCGGACACTTGCAGCGCCTGCTACAACTGCCTCCATAACTTCGAAGAGGTGGATGTCAGCCGGGACGCCAAGGCCATCGTGGCCTGCATTGCCAAAACCGGACAGCACTTCGGCGTGGGTGTCATCGCGGAGACCCTCTGCGGCGCGGACACGGAGCGGGTGCGGAAGTACCACATGGACCGGGAGGACACCTACGGCGCTTTGGGTCAGCTGACCCAGAAGGAGGTCCAGGAGCGCATCCGCTTCCTGCTGGACCAGGGCGTGCTGGAGCTGAGTCCGGGGCAGTATCCGGTGCTGCGGCTGACGGAGCGGGCGGAGGACGTGATGTACGGCGAATCGACGCTCCAGATGAAGACGCTGCGGGAGGACCGGTCCGCCCCGGCCCGCCGGGCGGCGGCCGGGGAGCTGGAGGGGGATGCGGCGGAGTTGTTCGGCCGCCTCCGGGCCCTGCGGGCCCAGTTGGCCCGGCGGCAGGGAGTCCCCGCCTACGTGGTGTTCTCGGACAAGACCCTGCGGGAGATGGCGATTTCCCGCCCCCGGACCACGGCGGAGCTGCGGGCGGTCAGCGGTGTGGGCTCCGCCAAGGCGGAGCGGTACGGCCGGGACTTTCTGACGGTGATCCAGGACTTTCCGTCGTGACGGAGATCAGAAGAGACAACAGGCGCTGTCCCATGCGGGACAGCGCCTGTCTGTGTTTTTTCAGTTCAGAAAATCCTTCAACTTTTTGCTGCGGCTGGGGTGGCGCAGTTTCCGCAGGGCCTTGGCCTCGATCTGGCGGATGCGCTCCCGGGTAACGTTGAATTCCTTGCCCACTTCCTCCAGGGTGCGGGTGCGGCCGTCCTCGATGCCGAAGCGGAGCTTTAGAACCTTTTCCTCCCGGGGAGTGAGAGTGGAGAGAACATCCATCAGCTGCTCCTTCAGCAGGGTGAAGCTGGCGGCTTCGCTGGGCTCGCTGGCCCCCTCGTCGGGGATGAAGTCGCCCAGGTGGGAGTCCTCCTCCTCACCGATGGGGGTCTCCAGGGAGACGGGCTCCTGGGCAATTTTCAGGATCTCCCGGACCTTCTCCACCGGCATTCCCATCTCCGCGCTGATCTCATTGGGAGACGGATCATGGCCCAGCTCCTGCAGGAGCTGGCGGCTGACCCGAATCACCTTGTTGATGGTCTCCACCATGTGGACAGGGATGCGGATGGTGCGAGCCTGGTCGGCGATGGCCCGGGTGATGGCCTGCCGGATCCACCAGGTAGCGTAGGTGGAGAACTTGTAGCCCTTGGTGTAGTCGAACTTCTCCACCGCCTTGATCAGGCCCAGATTGCCCTCCTGGATCAGATCCAGGAACAGCATGCCCCTGCCCACGTACCGCTTGGCGATGGACACCACCAGGCGGAGGTTGGCCTCCGCCAGCTTCTGCTTGGCGGTCTCACCCTTGGCGTGGGCGGACTTCCAGGCGGCGATCTCCTCCTGGGAGTAGGGGATCTCCTGCCCCTCCTTCCGGAGCCGGTCGATCTCCGCCAGCTTCCGGTCGGCCTCGTTGCCCGCGCCCATGGCCTGGGCCAGGTCGATCTCCTCATCCGGGGACAACAGGGGCACCTTGCCGATCTCTTTCAGATACATACGGACAGGATCGTCGATGGAGAAGCTGTTCACCAGAGTGTTGGGATCCACCAGCTCCTCTTCCTCCACATCGGCGATCTCCTCTGCGGCGGGCTCGTCATCCGGCAGGTCCGCCAACAGGGCATCGTCGGCGCTGATGTCGATGTTCAGCGCCTCCAGGGAGTCGTAGAGCTGATCCATCTGATCGCTCTCCAGATTCAGGTCATCCACCGCGTCCATCAGATCTGCGGAGTCCAGCTTGCCCTTCTTCTTACCGCGGGCCAGCAGTTCCCGCAGTTTTTCGTTGTTCATCAGCCAGGAGGCTGCGGGCAGCGCAGCCACCTGCTTGTCGTCCAGCCGGAGGATGCCGGCCTTCCGGGCCTCCTCGTCCGTCATGACGGCGGGGGCCTCCTGGGCCGTCTCCTCCCCCTTTTTCCGGGTGGACTTTTTGGCAGACCTTGCAGCCGGCTCCCTCTCCGCGGCCTTCTCCGCCGCATCTGCGGCCGCCAGGAGCGCGTCTGCCTGTCTCTTCAGCTCCTTGGGGCTCAACTCAAACTCATTTGCCATGCTGCTTTCCTCCAGTACCCTTTTTGTCTTTGTATTTTTCTGTGGCCGCCAGCAGCGGGTCGGCAGTCCCGCCCCCCAGCCGCTTCTCGGCCTCCGTCTGTACGATGCGTATGTAGTCCGCCAGCGCCTGTTGTCCGTTTCGCAGAGACTCCGGCTGCTGGCAGACGCCGGTGAGATGGTTCATCTCCTCCTGGGAGAAGAACTCCGCCTGGGCCGCCAGGGAGGGGACGCGTCCTGCCGCCTTGGCCTGCCACAGCGTGGTAAAGGCACGGCCCAGCAGTGGGGAGGAGAACTGCTCCTCCCGCAGGGGCGGCTCCTCCGGGAACAGGCTCTCGTCCCGGATCAGCAGCCGCAGGATGCCCTCCTCCGCCCGGGCGGAGCGGATGTTGTCGTATCGCAGCTCCCGCTCCTTGGGCTGGAGCTGGACCGCCGGGTTCAGGTCCCGCCGCAGCTCCTGCCGCTTCTCCCGGGAGAGGCGGCGTTTGAAGGCCCGCTGGACCTCCAGCCTCATGGCCTCCGGCGTGATCTTGGCGGTCTCTGCGGCCCGGGTGGTGTAGATCTCCCGCTCTACCGGATTGGCAAGGGCGGCTAGCAGGGCGCTGACCTCCTCACAGTAGGCCACACGGGCCTCGTCACTGGAGAGGTCGTACTTACCCGCCGCCTGGGCCATGCGGAACTCGATGCCGTTCTCACTGCCGGTCAGCAGCGCCTCGAAGGCGTCTTTTCCCTGGAGCTTGATGAAGTCGTCGGCGTCCTGCTTTACCAGTTTGCCATCCTCCGTCCGCCGCCGGGGCAGCTGAAGGACCTTGACCGAAAACTCCGAGTTGTTCAGGATCTCCAGCGCCCGCTCCGTGGCGATCTTGCCGGCGTTGTCATTGTCGTAGCACAGCACCAGCTCCTTCGTGAACCGGCTGAGGAGCCGTGTCTGCTCCACTGTCAAAGCCGTCCCCATGGAGGCCACTGCGTTGTCGAATCCCGCTTGGTGGAGCGTTACCACGTCGATGTTGCCCTCGCAGAGGATGATGTTGGACCGCTTGGATTTCTTGGCCAGATTCAGTCCGTACAGAACCCGCCGTTTGGAGTACACCGGTGTCTCCTGGGAGTTCATGTACTTAGGCTCAGACTTGTCCAGGACCCGGCCGCCGAAGGCCACCACGTCTCCCCGCACATCGATGACAGGAAAGATGAGCCGGTTGCGGAACTTGTCGTACAGGCCGCCGTTCCGGTTCTGCACCGCCAAGCCTGCCTCCAGCAGCTCCGACTTCGTATAGCCCTTCTTCGTCATGGCCAGGATCAGCGCGTCCCAGGCATCCAGAGAGGCTCCCAGACCGAAATTCACTGCCGTGGCCCTGCGAATTTTCCGCCGGTCCAGATATTCCTGCACCGCCCGCCCCTCCGGCTGTTGGAGCATCTGATAGTAGAACCGGGCCGCGTCCCGGTTCAGGTCCAGCAGACGCTGGCGCCTGCGGCCCGCCTCCCGGTCGCCGTCCTCCTCCGGTACCTCCATCCCCGCCCGTTTGGCCAGAAAGCGCACCGCATCCGGGAAGGAGAGATTCTCCTCCTCCATGATGAAGTTGATAACGCCGCCGCCCCGCTTGCAGCCGAAGCAGTAGTAGATCTGTTTGTCCGGAGAGACGGAGAAGGAGCCGGTCTTCTCACTGTGGAAGGGACACAGACCAAAGAGATTCGCGCCCTTTCGGGTCAGCTGCACATAGCTGCCCACCACGTCCACGATGTCACTCCGGGCCATCAGCTCGTCCAGAAAGCTCTGGGGAAAGGGCATGTCAAGGTCTCCTCCTTTCGGTGAGTGTTGCCAGATTTCCCGAGGGTCATACCCGAAAGCGAGGGCGTACCCAAAACGAGACATTTTAGATATACCCCGTTCTTTTGGGATTTCCTCTTTTTTTGCTGGATTTTTTCAAAAAGTTTTTGCCCAGTGGGTTTACAGACTGCCGCGGCCTGCGTAAAATGGTAGAAAAGCGTCGAAGCGGCGGAGAGGAGGCGTGAGATGTCCATCGAGCTTTGGGCGGCCCGGTTGGAGCGCCCGCTGACGGAGCGGGAGACGGAGGCCATGCTGCCCCTGCTGCCCCCGGAGCGGCAGGAGCGGCTGCTGCGGATCAAGCAGTCGGAAAAGCGGCGGGAGCCCCTGTGCGCCTATCTCATTCTACGCCATGCCTTGTGGGAGCAGTACCGCTGGCGGGAGCTTCCGCCTATCCGGCTCACCTCTCTGGGCAAGCCCTACTTCCCGGATTTCCCGGAGGTCCACTTCAATCTGAGCCACACCATCGGCGCGGTGCTGGTGGCCCTGTCCGGGGAGCCGGTGGGGGTGGATATCGAGCACATCCGGCCGGTGAGCGAGCGGGCCATGCGGCGTCTGGCGGATGTGACCACGGAACGGGCCTTCTTCCAGAGCTGGGTCCGGCGGGAGGCCCGGGCCAAGCGCAGCGGCGCCGGCGTGGGGACCATGCTGGCGTCGGAGACCCCGCTCCAGCCTGGGGAGCGATTCTATTTTCTGGACACCTTTCCGGGCTATGTGGCGGGAGTGGCCACCCGGGACGGGGGCCCGCCAGGCCAGGTGCGCAAATACTCCCTGGATGAGATGATGGGATAAAAGCGGGGGAGAAAAAAGGCGGCGGGGCAGTGCCCCGCCGTCTCCCGGTCGGTTTATACGATCTTCCGCAAAGGCAGCGGCTCCGCCGCATCCTTCTGCTCCGCAAAGTAGCGGATGATGTCTTTTCGGGTGACGATCCCGGTGAAGTTCCCCAGGTCGTCCACCACAGGGATGAAGTTCTGGTTCATGGCGCTGTGGAGGAGCTCTTCCATGGTGACGGTGATCCGGACGGGAGGATAGCTGTTGCCCCGCAGAATGTCCCGGACCTGCAGCCGCTCCATGTCCTTCATGGAGTAGGCAGTCAAGGTCTCGCAGTCCTTGGACAGGAGCTGCCAGAGGAAATCCCCCTCACTGACTGTACCGACATATTTCCCATCCCGGCTGATGACGGGGATGGCGGTATAGCCGTGGTGCCGCATCTTTTCCAGTCCCTGACGGAAGGTGCAGTCATCGTACAGATAGGCGACGCTGTGCTTCGGGAGCAGAAAATAAGCTATGTTCACTTTGCTGCCTCATTTCTAAGGGCGGGGGCCCGCCCGTATTCGGCCTTTCCGGCCTTCTGAAAAAAGTATACAGGAAATGCCTGGGGAATTGGTGAATAATCTATGAAATCTGCCGGAGAACGGTCTTTACTTTTTCGACAGAGGCTGCTATTATAAAATGTGATATATGCAACAGAAGGGAGCGGCCGCGATGTTGACCCCACAGGAACTGAAAAAGAGCCCCTTGTTTCAGGACATCGGGTACGAGAATTACCAGCAGATGCTGGACTGCTTTCAGGCGGTGCAGCGGAGCTATCGGGTGGACGAGGTGATCTACGACTTCTCCGGCCCGGCTGGCAACGCCGTAGGCGTGGTGGAGCGGGGGGAGGCATCCCTGATCCGCATCGATGAGGAGGGAGTCGCCACTGTGCTGGAGGAGCTGGGCCCCGGCGGTGTGTTCGGCAAGAGCCTGGCGTTTTCCACCTCCGGCCGGGACAGCTTGGAAGTGGTCTGCCGCACGGCCTGCGACGTGGTGTTCATCGACTATCCCCATATTCTGAAGCGGTGTGAGCGGGCCTGCACCCATCACAGCCTGCTGGTGCAGAATATGCTGCGGCTGATCTCAGACAAGGCCCAGGCCCTGTCCGAGCGGGTGGACGTTCTCTCCCGCCGGTCCATCCGGGAAAAGCTCCTGTGCTACTTCAACCAGCTGGCGGAGAAGGAGGGGAGCCGGACCTTCCAGCTGCCCTTCTCCCTGAGTATGCTGGCGGATTACATCGCCACGGACCGCAGCGCCATGATGCGGGAGCTGAAGCGATTGAAGGAGGAGGGCGTCCTCCGGTCCGAGGGGCGGCGCATCACCCTTTGTACAGGATGATTGACCGGCCCGAAGGGGCGCTGGAAAGTTTGTTATTTTTTTCGCAGAATCCCCGCAAAAACGGATTGACTGCTTTCGGGGGTTGTGTTAAAGTATAGACAATGTGTCGTGTCGAAGGATACATCGCCGCAAATACCAAAATTCGATCATTCGGGAAAGAAGGAACACTATGTATCGTATCGTGAGAAAAGAGGCCCTCCGTCCCACCGTCACCCTGTATGAGATCGAGGCACCCCTGGTCGCCAAGAAGGCCCAGCCGGGCCAGTTCATCATCCTGCGCGTGGATGAGAACGGCGAGCGAATCCCCATAACGATCAACGACTATAACCCGGAGAAGGGCACCGTCACCATCATCGTCCAAACCGTGGGCGCCACCACGGAAAAGCTGAGCCACATGAAAGAGGGCGACAGCCTCCAGGACTTTGTGGGCCCCCTGGGCAAGGCCACCGAGACCGAGGGCAAGAAGAAGGTCTGCGTGGTGGGCGGCGGTGTCGGCTGCGCCATCGCGTATCCCGTGCTGAAGAAGTTCCACGACTGCGGGGCCGAGGTCCACGCCGTCATCGGCTTCAAGAACAAGGATCTGGTGATCCTGGAGGATGAGTTCCGGGCCGCAAGCAGCGTACTGAAGGTCTGCACCGACGACGGCTCCTATGGCCAGAAGGGCGTTGTCACCGAGGCGCTGAAGGAGCTGATTGACGCTGGCAACCAGTATGATGAGGTGTTCGCCATCGGACCCATGGTGATGATGAAATTTGTTTCCAAGACCACGGAGCCCTACGGCATCCCCACCACCGTGTCCATGAGCCCCATCATGATTGACGGCACCGGCATGTGCGGCGGCTGCCGCCTGAGCGTGGGTGGCGAGATGAAGTTCGCCTGCGTGGACGGCCCGGATTTCGACGGCCACAAGGTGGACTGGGATCTGGCGGTCAAGCGGAACCAGATGTATCGGGACTTTGAGGCCCACAAATATGAGGAGACCTGCAACCTGTTCAAGAAGGAGGCCGAATAATCATGGCCAATATGTCTTTGAAGAAGAATCCCATGCCCTCTCAGGAGCCCGATGTCCGCAACAAGAACTTCGACGAGGTGGCCCTGGGCTATACTGAGGAAATGGCCATCGACGAGGCCAAGCGCTGCCTGAACTGCAAGAACCCCAAGTGCGTGAACGGCTGCCCTGTGAACGTACATATTCCCGAGTTCATCGCCAAGGTGGCGGAAGGCAAGTTTGATGAGGCCTTCGGCGTCATCACCTCCACCAACAGCCTGCCCGCCATCTGCGGCCGTGTCTGCCCCCAGGAGAACCAGTGCGAGGGCCAGTGCATCCGGGGCATCAAGGGTGAGCCCGTGGGCATCGGCCGTCTGGAGCGGTTTGTGGCGGACTATCACAATACCCACGGCCATCAGGGCGGCGCTCCCGTCGTGCCGGAGAGCAACGGCCACAAGGTAGCTGTGGTAGGCTCCGGCCCTGCGGGCCTGACCTGTGCCGGCGATCTGGCCCGGAAGGGGTATGACGTCACCGTGTTCGAGGCGCTGCACCAGGTTGGCGGCGTGCTGGTGTACGGCATCCCGGAGTTCCGTCTGCCCAAGGCCATTGTGGCCAAGGAGGTGGCCCGGCTGGAACACTTCGGCGTGAAGATCATGACCGACACCGTGGTGGGCCGCACCATCACCGTGGACGAGCTGATGGATGAGATGGGTTTTGAGGCCGTGTTCATCGGCTCCGGCGCCGGCCTGCCTATGTTCATGAACATCCCCGGCGTCAACTACAAGGGCGTGCTGTCCGCCAACGAGTTCCTGACCCGCATCAACCTGATGAAGGCATACCTGCCCGATTCCGACACGCCCCTCATCCATCCCAAGAAGGTGGCCGTCGTAGGCGGCGGCAACGTGGCCATGGACGCCGCCCGGTGCGCCAAGCGCCTGGGTGCAGAGGTCTATGTTGTGTACCGCCGCGGCATGGAGGAGCTGCCCGCCCGCCGTGAAGAGGTGGAGCACGCCGAGGAGGAAGGCATCATCTTCAAGACTCTCTGCAACCCGGTGGAGGTGCTGGCGGACGAGAACGACGATGTGAAGGGAATCCGCTGCATCCGGATGGAACTGGGCGAGCCCGATGCCTCCGGCCGCCGCCGTCCCATCGAGGTCCCCGGCAGTGAGTTCGACGTGGACGTGGACTGCGTTATTATGGCCCTGGGCACCAGCCCCAACCCCCTGATCAAGTCCACCACCAAGGGCCTGGAAATCAACAAGAAGGGCGGCATCGTGGTGAACGAGGACGGTCTCACCTCCCGCGAGAATGTCTATGCCGGCGGCGACGCCGTCACCGGTGCTGCCACCGTCATCCTGGCCATGGGCGCCGGCAAGACCGCGGCTAAGGCCATTGACGAGGCATTGAGCAAGAAGTAAGATCTCCCGGACTTTTTACAAGGCGGGCAGCGAAAGCTGCCTGCCTTGTCCCTTTTGGTTGGAATCTGTCGGATTAGCCTTGACAGCAGGTGCGGGGACCGATACAATCAAGGTGCTTGGTTCCCTCAGGTGGAGGGCGCCACGCGGCTTTGGGACAGCGCGGAGGCGAACGCGGCAAACTGTGTCTTGGAGGGAAAAACGATGGCTTATTGCAGAAAATGTGGTGCATTGATCGATGACTATGCGGCGGTCTGCCCGAAATGCGGCACTCCTCAGAACGGAGGACCGAATAATCCTCCACCGGCAGCGGACAACGGCGGCTTCCTGTGGGGGCTTCTGGGCTGCTGTATTCCCATTGCAGGATTGATCTTGTTCCTGGTATGGAAGGATACCAAGCCCCGGACTGCCAAGGCGGCGGGCATCGGCGCCCTGGTGTGCGTGATCGCCTATGTACTGATGTACGTTGCGGCGGCGGCTCTGGGCATCAGCGCAGCGGTGTATGCCTATTAAGCTGCGGCGCTGGCTTTGGCGGTGGCTTCCGATTCTCTTCGGATGCCACTGCCGGCCGGATCGCTCTTTCCATTTTCGGGACGGAACGCCCTTTCCCATCTGCGCCCGGTGCACCGGGGAGCTGGCGGGCATCCTGGCGGGGCTGGCAACCTGGTGGGCGGTCCATCCCCCGGCGGGAGTGGCGGCTGTGCTGCTGGTTCCGTTGATTGCGGACGGACTTCTCCAGCTCTGTACGCCCTATGAGAGCGGTAATCTCCGGCGGCTGGCGACGGGGCTCCTCTTCGGCTACGGGCTGACGGTGCTTTTGCTCACGTCCTTGGGCTGGGCCTATCAATGGGGCTTTGGCTTTGGGAAAACATTGCTGGATCCCTGAGTAGATCAGTAGCCGTGACATCCAGGAGGCAAGACCATGCTGGAACTGTGTTTTGATATGTCAACCCGCGGTGCCCTGCGGGTGGCCCAGCGCTGCGGCAGGAGCGGACGGAAAGGCCTCGGATTCGTTCTCAGCCGCACAGAGGACGGCGGAAATGTGACATCTACTACGGTCATCGGCTTCGATGACGGAAAAGCGCCCGCGGGAGAGGAGATCCACCAGATCCAGCGGGCCCAGCGGCGGCAGGCGGCCCTGGAACGGGAGGCCATCCCCCTGGGCGGCAGTCCGAGTGATGTACTGGTCTTGTCCCTGGGACTGGATATGGGGGATATCCGAGAACCGCTGGGGGCGGACCGGTGGGACCTGCTGCGCCGGTGGTGTGATGGTGATGATGAGACCACGGACCGGGACTGGCAGCGGAATTTGGAGGCAGCGGAGCGATTGAGGTCCTGCGGCTCTAGGGACGCCGTCCGTATTTGGGTGGACCATACGCCATACGGCGCCTGCGGTCTGCTCCACGCTGCCAGCCTGCTGAAAGACACAAAGGCCGACGTCCGCGTGGTGTTCCTGCCGCCCTGGCGGGAGCGGCCGGACGGCGTCGTGGAGACCTACCTGGGTTGGGGCGAGGTGGAGCCGGAGCTGTTCGGACGCTTCCTGTCCCGGGAGGAGCCGCTGCCGCCGGTGATGCTGGGCGCTATGGCCCATCGGTGGGAGGTGCTCCGGCAGGAGAACGCCCCGCTCCGGGCGGTGGTGAACGGCCGGGTCCGCAGCGTGGGGGAGGACTTCTACGACGAAATGATCCGACGCCATCTGCCCGAGGGCCAGACGAAGATCGCCAACATCATTGGAGAGGTTCTGGGCCGGGAGAAGCCGGGCATCGGCGACGTCTGGCTGGCGGAGCGCATCCGGCAGATGCTCTCCACCGGGGAGCTGCGGATGCTCCGGGAGGACCGGGAGCGGTTTTACCGCTCTGTGGTAGAAAGGACTTGACATTTCCCGGGAAATCTGTAAAATAAAACATCAATATAGGTCCGCCGCCGGGCGGACAAAGGCGTTTGCCCCTGCATCCGTAGGCCATTGGAGATGCGGGGCGCGGGCGCCTTTTATTTTTTGCTGTCAGAGGAGGAGTGATTTGCATGGCATGGGTATTTCTGGCATGCGCGGGACTTCTGGAGGTGTTCTGGTCCTCGTTCCTGAAACTGTCCGATGGCTTCACGAAGCTGGGCTGGTCCGTGATGACCATTGCGGGGATGCTGGCCAGCTTCTATTTGCTGAGCCAGGCCATGAAGACGCTTCCCCTGGGCACTGCCTACGCCGTCTGGACCGGCATCGGGGCCGTAGGCTCCGTGGCGGTGGGCATCCTGATCTTCAAGGAGCCGGTGACCGCCGCCCGGATGTTTTTCACCGTGTTGCTGCTGACGGGCATTGTCGGCATCAAGCTGACCTCTTCCCACTGAGGGAAAACAGAAAACGAGGACCGGTCCGGTCCTCGTTTTTCCATAGATGCCGTTACAGGTCCACCACCGTCACATCGTGGCCCGTGTGGGGGAGAAAGACATGCAGCAGGTCCTCCGTCCGCAGGCGGAGGCTGGCGTCGTTCTTGCAGGGGTGGCAGCCGAACCAGGCCGCGTCATGGACTGCCCGGTCCATCACCAGCCGGACCCGGCGCTCCGTGTCATAGGCCAGGCCCAGCACGCTGGCAGAGCCGGGGGTGCAGCGGAGCATGGACTCCATCAGCTCCGGCGGGGCGAAGGAGAGGCGGGTGGTGCCCAGTTGGGCGCTGAGGACCTTGGTCTGGAAGGGCTTGCCGCCGGGCATGGTCAGCAGGTAGAACGCCGTCTTCTGCCGGTTGCAGAGAAACAGGTTCTTGCAGATGGAGATGCCCAGCACCTCGCTGACCACATCGCAGTCGGCGATGGTGTCGGCGGTCTCGTGGGCCACCCAAGCATAGGGGATGTGCAGCCGGTCCAGCAGGGCAAAGGTCTCCAGCTCCACGGCGGCGCGGCCCTCTGCCGGGGCGGCGGTGCGGATCTCTGAGATCTCCACGGCTCACACCCCCGCCAGCAGCTTTTCCCCGGCCCGGTAGATGTCACCGGCGCCTACGGTGAGGATCAAGTCGCCGGGCCGGGCCGCCTGCCGCAGAGCCGCCGCCGCCTTGTCCAGGGTGGAGCAGTACACAGCGCCGGGGATATTGCGGCACAGGTCCGCCGAGGAGATGCCCAAGGTGTTCTGCTCCCGGGCGGCGAAGATCTCCGCCAGGATGGCCACGTCCGGGATTTTCAGCTCTTCCACGAACCGCTCGAACAGCTTGGCGGTGCGAGAGTAGGTGTGGGGCTGGAAGGCCACCACCAGCCGTTCATACCCCATTTCCTTGGCGGTGGTGAACAGGGCGTGGAGCTCGTCGGGGTGATGGGCGTAGTCATCGTAGACCTCCGCCCCGTGATAGGTACCCTTGTGCTCGAATCGGCGGCCGGCGCCGGTGAAGGAGGCCAGGCCCGTCTCCACCGCATGGCCCGGCAGGCCCAGTGCCCAGGCCGCAGAGGCTGCCGCCAGGGCGTTGAGAACATTGTGGTGGCCGTAGACGTGGAGCTCTACGCGGGCGTATTTCTCGCCGCGGATCATCACGTCGAATACCGGCCTGCCGTCCACCTCCGTCAGATTGGCGGCGGTGCAGTCGGCGGTATGGTCCAGGCCGAAGGTGAAGATGGGATGCTCCAGCCCGGCCACCGCCTCCATGGCGCTGGCGTTGTCCGCGTTGACGATGACGGACCCCGCCGGGGGCACCAGCTCCGCAAACCGGCGGAAGGAGTGCTGGATGTCGGCCAGATCCTTGAAGAAGTCCAGGTGGTCCTCCTCCACGTTCAAAATCACTGCCACGGTGGGGAAGAAGCTGAGGAAGCTGTTGCAGTACTCACAGGACTCCAGGATGATGGTGTCCCCCTGGCCCACCCGGTAGCCGGCGTGGAGCAGGGGCAGGGTGCCGCCGATCATCACCGTGGGATCCGCCTCCGCCGCCATGAAGATATGGGTGCACATGGAGGTGGTGGTGGTTTTGCCGTGGGTACCGGCCACGCACAGCGCGTTGGGATACCGCTGCATGATGGCACCCCAGGCCTGGGCCCGCTCGTACACGGGGATACCCCGGGCCACGGCACCGGCGATCTCCGGGTTGCTGTCGTGGACGGCAGCGGTGCGGACCACCAGATCGCAGTCCCCCAGGTTTTCGGCGTTGTGGCCGATGGCCACGGGGATGCCCAAGGACCGGAGGTGGCGGACCGTGTCGCTCTCCGTCATGTCGGAGCCCTGGACATGGAGGCCCATGCCCCGCAGCACCTCCGCCAGGGGGCACATGGACACGCCGCCGATGCCCACCAGATGGGCCCGCTTGCCGGGGACGATATAGTCGCGGATGGGATGGAGATTGTTCATCATGAAAAGACTCCTTATCTGAAGCGCACTGCCAGCGCGCCGCTGATGATTCTGTGGGAATACCATGAGGTTGCCCAAAAACCTGCAATTCCTTACCAAATATTTCATTATAGTATGAGAAGACGGAAAATGCAACCAGAGAAATCCAGGGCCCCGTTTCAAGATCAGCGGTGGCGACCCCAATTCCGTCGGCTTCACCAAACTGAGCGCAGCCGTAAGAGGAAGGTAATTTGCCGGTTTGGATACGTGCCGCAGGAATCAACAAATCTTGCCTGCCGCAAAAGAAAGAAGCCAAAAGCCGCCTGCACAGTCTGAACGCAAATGTTAATATACGTTGCTTGCGAAAACAGGCTGTTTCTCGTACAATGGCGTTAACCAGAAAGGAGTTCATTCCCTATGTTATGTGAAAACATCAAAGCCATCAGAAAATCAAAAGGGCTATCGCAGGAGGAACTTGCGATCAAGCTGAATGTGGTGCGGCAGACCATCTCCAAATGGGAGCAGGGATTGTCTGTTCCGGATGCTGATATGCTGATCTCCCTGTCAGAGGCGTTTGAAACACCTGTGAGCACGCTGCTCGGAGAACCTGTCACAGCGGCGAAGGCTGATGACCTGAAAGCGGTTTCCGAAAAGCTGGAGATCATAAATTTGCAGCTGGCACAGGGGAAGGAGCTGCGGCGAAAAACAGCTCGCTGCCTGCTTATTGGATTGTGTACGGCCATCGTAATGATTTCCGCAGTTTTCATTTACTGCGGGAGTCCTTATCTGGGGTGGAATTATCACGATCCGGAAACCGCCGTTGTTGGAGTCGCCTTTCACGCATTTGAATGGCTGTTTGTCAGGTTTGCGCCGATGCTCTTGATAGGAGCAATCCTTGGGATTTTCCTGACACGGAAGAAGGCATAGAGCGGGCCTGTTTTGGGGTGCAATTCAGTTCCCGAAATTCCAGCCTGAGGGGCGGAAGGCCTTGCTTCCACACCTGGACAACATGGGCAGCTGTGTTCCGCGGGGAAAACAGCTGCCCACGTCTTTTGCCCACGGGTGGAAACATGACCGGCTGTGAAGGAGCGGAGATCCAGGCATAGTTTCACCCAAATGACAGAAGATTTCCTTGTTCCGTGAAATCACGATCATACTTCAAAAGGCAGAATCCGGTGGACCCTGCCTTGCGGCGGGTCGCTTGGTGTGGTATCATCAGAGCAGCGCGAGGTACAGGAGGAATGGAGGAGGCCCATGATCCGAAGAATGGGGAAGGGCGACCTGGATGCTGTGGCGGCCATCTGGTTGGACGCCAACCGGGAAGCCCACGATTTCATCCCAGCAGCCTATTGGCTGGGACATTTTGCAGAGGTCAGGACTGCGCTGGCCCGGGCGGAGGTCTGGGTCTTTGAGACGGAGGCGCGGGCCGAAATTTCAGGCTTCATCGGACTTCTGGGAGACTACATCGCCGGCATCTTCGTCCGGAGGGGGGCCCGGTCCGGCGGCGTGGGCCGGCAGCTGTTGGACCACGTGAAGACCAGCCGCGGGCAGCTGCGCCTGCAGGTCTATCGGAAAAACCTCCGGGCGGCAGCCTTCTACCGGCGGGAGGGGTTCCGTGTCCTGGAGGAGGGCGTGGATCCCGAGACTGGGGAAGCGGAACTTCTTATGGAGTGGCGATGGGACGGCCCGCAGAGCTGATCCGCGATACGCAAGGAGAATGGACATAAGGGAGGTGGACACATGACAACGGTAACGATCCCCGCTCCGGTAGGGGAGATCCTGAAAACACTGGAGGCGGCGGGGTATGGTGCATGGTGCGTGGGCGGCTGCGTCCGGGATGCCCTGCTGGACCGGATGCCGGGGGACTGGGATGTGACCACTTCCGCCCGGCCGGAGGAGACTATGGCCCTGTTTGCCGGCCGGGCTGTCCCAACTGGTCTGCGCCACGGCACCGTCACCGTAAAGACGGAGCAGGGTGGCGTGGAGATCACTACACTCCGGCGGGACGGTGCCTATCGGGACCACCGGAGGCCGGAGACCGTGACGTTCACCGACTCTCTGGAGGAGGATCTGCGGCGCCGGGACTTCACCATCAACGCGATGGCAGCGGACCTGCAGGGGACCCTGTACGACCCTCTGGGCGGCCGGGCAGACCTGACGGCGAAGGTCCTGCGGTGTGTGGGAGAGCCGGACCGCCGGTTCGGCGAGGATGCCCTCCGCATCCTGCGGGGACTGCGGTTCGCGGCGGAGCTGGGGGTCACTGTCCATCCGGATACAGCGGTGGCCATCCACCGGAACCGGGAATTGCTGAGAGCCATTGCTCCGGAGCGGATTTGGGCGGAGCTGAAAAAGCTGGTGTCCGGAAAATGGGCCGCAGAGGTCCTGCGGGCCTATCCGGATGTGGCTGGCGTCTTCTGGCCGGAGATTCTGCCCATGGTGGGGTTTGACCAGCGGAACGGTCACCATTGTTACGATGTGTGGGAGCACACCCTCCATGCCATGGAGAAAGTGAAACCGGAGCCGGAGCTGCGGCTGACCATGCTGCTTCACGATATTGGAAAGCCAAATTGCTTTACAGTGGACGGGCTGGGCTGCGGACACTTTTACGGCCATCCGGCGGAGAGCGCCCGCATGGCGGAGGCCATGCTGGGTCGCCTCCGGGCCGAGACGGTTCTCCGGGAGACGGTGGTGCAGCTGGTGGCTTGGCATGACCGCAACATCCCACGCACCCGCCCGGGCGTGGCTCGGGCACTGGGGGCACTGGGGGAGCGGGACCTGCGGCGTCTGCTGGATGTGAAGCGAGCGGACAATCTGGCTCAGGCCCCGGCGTACCGCTTCCTGCAGGGGGAGATCGACAGGGCGGAATGCATCCTGGACCAGCTGCTGGTGGAGGGCGCCTGCATATCCCTGCGGCAGCTGGCGGTGAACGGGCGGGACCTGCTGGCCATGGGACTCTCCGGCCCCGCGGTGGGACAGACTTTGCGGGAACTGCTGAACGCTGTGCTGGATGACTCCCTGCCCAACGAGCGTCACGCGCTGTTGGCTGCTGTCAGGGATCGGGCACACCGAAGCTGAAGGCAACGGAAAAGAGAGAAGCCCCGGACACACACGTGTGCCCGGGGCTTTTGGTATGAACTGGGAGAAGGGGAAGCGATCAGAACAGGCGCAGCTGTTCCGCCTCCCGGCGGCGGCCGGTGGTCTCCCGGACCACCGTCTCCGGCAGTTCCCGCAGGAAGGGAGAGAACTCCGGCGCGGCGGTGAGGATCAGTTCCTCCCGGGCCCGGGTGAGGCCCACAAAGAAGAGCCGCCGCTCCTCTTCCGCATCCGCCGGGCGGCCGGGGGACTCCAGGGGCATCGCTCCGGCGGAGAGACCCGCCAGGAACACCGCAGGGAATTCCAAACCCTTGGCACCGTGGAGCGTCATCAGGCGCACTGCGCCGGAGGCCCAGTGTTTGCCGGATGCCCGCCGGAGGTCTGCCTCCTGGCCCAGGACCAGAGCATCCCAGAGGCTGTCGAAGTCCTCGTGGAATACCGCCGTGTTCCGCAGGCGTTCCAGGGCCGGAGAGGTGCCGTACTGTTCCTCCCACTGTTCCACCAGCTTCCGGGGTGTTTCCGTCCGGACCAGAGGGAGCCAGACCTCCGCCCGGTCCAGCCAGTTTTCCAGAATGCCGTGGCCCCGGACCGCCTCCTGCAGGGCCGCCGAGTCCAGCGTGCCCATCTTTTGGCAGAGCGTCTGGGCCTTCTGGATGAGATCTGCCGGGCAGTTCCACAGCAGCCGGAGGGCGGACTCCAGCGCCGCGTTGTCTGCTGGCACCACCAGGGAACGGAGGAAGCCCAGCGCCCCCCGAACCGCCGGGTCATCCAGGAAGTCCTCCCGCCCGGTGACAAGACAGGGAATATCGTCGTGGCGGAGGCATTTCTCCACCAGCTCCAGCTGCCGGTGGGTGCGGCAGAGCACCGCAATATCGGAAAAGGCCCGCACCGTCCGCTCGTGGCCCAGGGCCTGGGCCTCCAGCATGTCCACGCCGCCGGTCATACGGCCGATCTCCTTGGCGATGAATACGGCCTCGGAGAAGCTGTCCGCTGCCTGGACCAACCGCACGGCAGGACCGGCGGGGCAGCGGGGGGTCAGTATTCGGCCCCCGCCGGGATTATGACCGATCACTGCCAAGGCCGTATCCAGAATGGCCGGAGCAGAGCGGTAATTTTCTGTTAGGTGAATTTCCTTTACACCAGGATGCTCCTCTTGAAGCCGCTGGAAGCACCGGCAGTCGGCGCCCCGGAAGCCGTAGATGGACTGGTCCGGGTCGCCGATGACGAACAGCTCCCCGCTCCGGCTCCAGGACCGGACCAGCTGGTACTGGATATCGTTGATATCCTGAAACTCGTCCACCAGCACATGGCGGAAGCACCGCAGGCCGGTGGCATCCCGCTTCAGTCCTTCGGTCAGCAGGTCGTCGAAGTCCAGAGCGCCCAGGTCCAGCAGCCTGGCCTGATAGGCGTCGTACAGCTCCGCGTCCAGATCGGCATCCTCTGGAGAAACACCATTTTTCACCCGGGAGACGGCCTGGAGCAGCGATTTTCCGCCGCCCTTTCGGCCGGACTCCCGCAGCACCTGCTCCGCGATGGTCAGGGCCTCGCCGGGGCTGATGAGCCGCACGTCGCCAAGCAGTTTTAGACAGATGGCGTGGAAGGTGCCGATGGTCATGGCCGCCACCGCCCGCTTGCCGCCCAGACGCTGTTCCAGCCGGGCGCGCATCTCTGCCGCCGCTTGATTGGTGAAAGTGACGGCGGTAATCTCTCCGGGGCGGACGCCCCGTTCCTCCACCAGCCAGGCGATCCGGGCCACCAGGGTGCGGGTCTTGCCGGTGCCGGGGCCCGCCGTCACAGCGGTTACCGGCGCGGTGGAGGTGACGGCCTCCAGCTGCGGGGGATTCAGCGCCTCCGGCTGGGGAGCAGCCGGGGCCGCTTCTGGCGCCAAAACGCGCTGCAGCTCCCGGCGGGGCTTGGATTTGCGCACAGGCAGGTCCAGGCCAAACAGAGAGATCTGCCCGCTGAACCGGGCGATCTCACCGGGGGTCAGCAGGGAGATGACGCCGTACTCCCCGTCAAAGCCCGCCCGGCGCTCCACCTGCCCGGCCCGCAGGCGGCGGATGCCCTCCGCCACGCAGGGGCCGGCCGTGTGGGCGATATCCTCCACAGGCACCTCCCGCAGGATGGAGAACTCCGGCCCCAGGGCATGGAGCATCTGCTCGTACAGCGCCTGGGTATTCTTCCCAGCGGCGGAGACTCCGGTGGAGGCGGCGATCACCTCCGGCAGGGGCGCCAAACTCTCAAAGGGTTTGGCACCCTCGGGACGAAACCCTGCAGGACGGTCCGCCAGGGCCTCCACCCGGTGCTCCACGCCGATGGTCAGTTTCTTCCCGCAAACGGGGCAGACGCCGCCCAGCGCCGCTGTCTCCGCCGGGGTCAGGCAGACGCCGCAGTTCCGGTGGCCATCCAGGTGGTACTTGCCCTCCTCGGGGAAGAACTCCACCGTGCCCTGGAATCCCTCTCCGGTGCGGATGGCCCGGACCAGCTCCGGGTAGGTGAGGCCGGTGTCCAGAAGATCCGCCTCCCGGCCCAGCTTGGAGGGGGAATGGGCGTCGGAGTGGGAGACCAGGGTGAGTCCGTCCAGGGCAGAGACCCGCCAGTTCATGGGCGGATCAGAGGAGAGGCCCGTCTCCACCGCGTGGATGTGGCCGGTCAGATCCCCGAAGCACTCCTCCATGGTATCGAAGCCGGAGAAGGCGCCAAACAGAGCGAAGTGGGGCGTCCAGATGTGAGCGGGGATGAATTCCGCGTCCGGGCAGGTGTCCAGGGTCAGCTCCAGCAGGTCCCGGCTGTCCAGCCCCAGAATGGGCCGTCCGTCGGAGTGGATGTTGCCGATGGCCTCCAGCCGGGCGGAGAGCTCGTCCGCCGCCTCCAGAGAGGGCAGCAGGATCAGGTTGTGGACTTTCCGGGTTCTGCCGTGGCGCTTGTAGATGCAGCTGATCTCCCCGGTGATAACGAACCGGGGCGCCTCGCCCGGGGCGACATCCGGCAGGCGCAAATCCTGGCGCAGGGTATAGACGCCCTCTCCGGCGGGCACCAGCTGCTCCCGCAGCTCGGCGCGCCAAGCGGGGTGGGTGAAGTCCCCGGTGCCCACCATTCGGATGCCCTTTCGCCGGGCCCACCAGTCCAGGTGGGGGAGATCTCCGTCCTTACTGGTGGCCCGGGAAAAGCGGGAGTGGATGTGGAGGTCGGCAATGTACATGGAAGTCCTCCTCTGTCGAATCAAGTCGATTCCATTATAATCTCTTCTGTCCGGCGGTGCAAGGCGGAGAAAAGCAGTCCGGCGTGTTCCGCCGGGCTGCTGAAAAAATCATTTATGGGTTCTGCCTGCCGGAGGGCATGCGCTTCGGGACGCGAGCCAGGCGCGGGAACACTGCCCGGAACAGGGAGGAGGCCAGGATGACCCCAACCGCCAGGGCGGCCGCCATGCTCAGAGTGCCCAGCAGGGCGCTGAGGAATTGCTCTGTGTCGCCCTCCAGACAGTAGCCCATGGCGTAGTAGATGCCGCCGCCGGGCACCAGGGGCAGCAGGGCCACCAGCTGATAGCCGGTGACGGGGCAGCGGCGGATACGTGCCATGACTTCCGAGAACAGACTGATGGCCATGGCGGCGAAAAAGCCTGCCAGGATGGTCTTGCCGGCCAGTAGATACACCAGCCATCCCAGAGCGCCGCCACAGCCGGCAATCAGCTTGCCGGGGCCATGGATATTGAACACCAGAGTGAATCCGATGCAGCCGGCGAAAGCACACAGGCAGGGCAGAACATATTGAGACCAGATATCCATAAAAGTAGATCCCCTTTACAGAATATACCCGATGCCCAGGCCCACAGCGGCCCCCAGAGCGATACCCGTGGCGATCAGAATAGCCTCCGCCGTCCGGCTGAGTCCAGAGTAGGTGTCGCCGGCCACGATCTCCCGCATGGCGTTGGTCAGGGCCACGCCCGGCACCAGCAGCATCAGGACGCCGATGGTCACCAGGTCCACATTATTCCCCAGGCCCGCCCGCACCAGCAGAAGAGACAGCAGGGAGGCGATGCCGCTGCATACCAGCGTCCGCAGAAAGCTGTTGCTGCCCAGCCATCTGCCGCCGAAGAGCAGGCAGGTGCCCACCACCAGACCGCAGAAGAAGGCGCTCAAGCTGTCCCAAAACCCGCCGCCGAACAGGGGACAGAAGAAAGCGGGGGCGATACCGTAGCCCAGCAGCACCGTGGCGGGGCGGTGGCGGCGGCAGGAGGCAGGGAGGCGGTCCACCATGGCCCGGGCCTCGTCCAGGGGCGGTACGGTACGGCAGAGCTGGCGGCATAAAGCGTTGCAGCTCTCCAGCAGCTCCAGATCCGTGCCGTGGGCACTGATCCGGCGCATCCGGGTCACCGGACGGCCATCCTCCGCCATCAAACTGACAATCAAACAGCTGGGGATGGCAAACACCTGGGCGTCCTTGCCTTGGTAGGCCTGCAGCAGCCGGTAGACGGACTCCTCCACACGGGAGATTTCCGCGCCGCTCTCTGCCAGCAGGCAGCCCAGCGATGTGGCTAGATTCAACAGCTTGTCCGAATCCATAAAACGCCTCCTCTCGCCTTTTTAAGATATGCGATTTTTGGAAAAAACACAAGGGATATTTTGACGAAACGCGCCGCGCAGGGGAGCCCTTGACAAAAAGGAGCGGTTTCTGTATAATCGAATAGTCCGAAATCGGACAAAATAAGACGGGAGGGATTCGATGGGACAGGAAGTTCTGGATGCTTTCTGGAAATCCAATGACCGAATCTACAATGAGAATACCCTGCTGTACCACCGTCTGGCCCGGGCCTGCGGCCTGCCGGACTGTGCCTTCTGGCTGCTGTACACCCTGCGGTCGGAGGAGGCGCCCCTGACCCAGACCCAGTTGAGCGAGCAGCTGTCCCTACCCAAGCAGACGGTGAATTCCGCCCTGAAAAAGCTGGTGGAGGAGGGAGTCCTCCGCTTGGAGGCGGCGGACGGCAATCTGAAAAACAAGCGGGTCTGTCTGACAGAGGCGGGCGAGGCATTCCTCCGCCGCACTGTGGACCGCGTGTTCGGCGTAGAGAGCGCCGCGGCCGCCCGCCTGACCGAGGAGGAGCGGTCGGCGCTTGTGGCATTGAGCCAGAAGCTGCTGGATGCCTTTCGGGCGGAGACGGAAGCTTTTTTACAGACCGCTGCGATAGGAGACTGATGTATGCAGATCAAACTTTCTGACCATTTCACCTACGGACGGCTGCTGCGTTACACACTGCCGACCATCGTTATGATTATCTTCACCTCTCTGTACAGCGTGGTAGACGGACTGTTCGTATCCAACCTGGTGGGGGACCTGGCCCTGTCGGCGGTGAATATCGCCTTCCCCATCACTATGATCATCGGCGCCTTCGGCTTCATGCTGGGCACCGGCGGCAGCGCCATCGTGGCCCGCACGCTGGGGGAGGGGAAGCCGGAGCTGGCCTCCCGGTATTTCACGCTCTTCATCTGGTGCGTGGCGGGGCTGGGCGTGGTGCTCTCCATTGTGACCATCGCCTTCATCGAACCCATCATGCGTTTTGCCGGGGCTAGCGACCTGCTGCTGGAAGACTGCATCGCCTACGGCCGGCTCCTGCTGGCCGGCAGTGCCGTGTTCATGCTCCAGAGCGCCTTTCAGAGTTTCTTTTCCGTGGCGGAGAAACCCAAGCTGGGGTTACTGCTCTCCCTGGCTGCCGGAGCCACCAACATCACCTTTGACTACGTGTTCATCGCCCTGCTGGGCATGGGTGTCACCGGTGCCGCATGGGCCACAGTGCTGGGCTACTGCGTGGGCGGTGTCATCCCGGTGGTGTACTTCCTGCTTCCCAGAAGAGAGGGCCTGCGGCTGGTGCGGACGAACTTTTACGGCCGGGAACTGCTTCACGCCTGTATCAACGGCTCCTCGGAGCTGATGAGCAACATCTCCGCCTCCGTGGTGGGCATCCTCTACAACATCCGGCTGATGGACCTTCTGGGAGAGCCGGGCGTGGCGGCCCACTCGGTGATGATGTACGTGGATTTCGTGTTTGTGGCTGCCTTTCTGGGGTTCTCCATGGGCAGCGCCCCCATCGTCAGCTATCACTACGGGGCGGAGAACTATGATGAGCTGAAGAACATCTTCCGCCGCAGCGGCGTCATCATCGCCGCTACCTCCGTGGCGATGGTGGCGGCGTCGGAGCTCTTAAGCCGGCCCCTGTCTGCTGCCTTCGTGGGGTACTCTCCGGACTTGCTGGAGCTGACCACCCACGGCTTCCGGATCTTTGCCCTGTGCTACCTCTTCTGCGGGCTGAATATCTACGCATCCGCCTTCTTCACGGCCCTGTGCAACGGCGCCCTGTCGGCCCTGATCGCCTTCACCCGCACGCTGCTGCTGCGGGGTGGACTGGTGCTGGTGATGCCGGTGTTCTTCGGCGTGGATGGCGTCTGGTGGTCCGTGGCGGCGGCGGAACTGCTGGGGGTGGTGCTCTCGGTGGTGCTGCTGGTGCTGATGCGGCGGCGTTACCATTACGCCTGACGGGGGAAAACGCGGATATGTTACAAGACGGCGGCTCCGCTCAGGTGGTATGCTGGCTGGTGCCGACAGGAGGGAAGAACCATGAGACAAGCGGCGCGGACCGCCCGATATGACCAGGCTCTGGGGCTGGAGGCGTACAGCCTCCGGGCGGTGGACAGGCCCTTTCCCAGCCACTTTCACGACCATTATGTGATCGGCGTGGTGGAGCGGGGGACCCGGACCCTCACCTGCGGCCGCCAACAGCAGGTCATCGGCCCGGGAGACGTGCTGCTGTTCAACCCGGGAGACAGCCATGCCTGCATCCAGGCGGACGGGTCCCTGGACTACCGGGGACTGAATATCCCACGCAGCACCATGCTGGCCCTGGCGGAGGAGATCATGGGCAGCCGGGCAATGCCCGGCTTTTCCGTGGCCGTGGTTCGGGACGGAGAACTGGCAGGCCGCCTCCGGGCCCTGCACCGGGCGGTGCTGGGGGAGGAGCCGGAGCTCCGGAGGGAGGAGGCGCTGCTGCTGGCCTGGGGCCTCCTGCTGCCGGGTTACGCCGGGATGGTGGAAACGGTTTCTGCCTGCCGGGTGGAGGTGGAGCGGACCTGTGCGTTCATCCGGAGCCACTATGCCCGGCATATCACGCTGGAGGAGCTCAGCCTTCAGGCGGGACTGAGCAAATCCGCCCTGGTCCGGGCCTTTGCCAAGGCCAAGGGCGTCACGCCCTACCGCTATCTGATGGCGGTGCGGATCAGCGAGGCACGGCGCCTGTTGGAACGGGGTGTCTCCTCTGCAGAGGCCGCCGTGGAGACAGGCTTTTCCGATCAGAGCCATTTCACCAACTATTTCACTGCCTTCACCGGCCTGACGCCGGGGGCCTGCCGGGAGCTGTTCCGGCAGGAATGGGAGAGAGGATGACACAGCCGTGGAGACGAATCCTGCACGGGGCCACCTGGCGGCCCTGCTGACCATTGTGATCTGGGGGACCACCTTCATCTCCACCAAGGTGCTGCTGGTGGATTTCCAGCCGGTGGAGATCTTGTTTATCCGGTTCATGATGGGCTTTCTGGCGCTGCTGGCAGTCTGTCCTCGCCGCCTGCAGGGCGTCACACGGCGGCAGGAGGGATTGTTTGCCCTGGCGGGGCTGTGCGGCGTGTGCCTGTACTACCTGCTGGAGAACATCGCCCTGACGTACACCATGGCCTCCAACGTGGGGGTCATCATCTCCGTGTCTCCCTGCTTCACCGCCCTGCTGACCCATTTTCTGATGCGGGGCGAGGAGCGGCTGCGGCCCACATTTTTCGCAGGCTTTGCGGTGGCCATGGCGGGGATCTGCCTTATCAGCTTCAACGGCTCTGCCCTGGAGCTGGACCTCCGGGGGGATTTGCTGGCGCTGCTGGCTGCCTTCGTGTGGGCCTGTTACGCCCTCTTGTCCCGGAAGATCAGCGCCCTGGGCCATCCCACTGTCCTGACCACGCGGCGAACCTTTTTCTACGGGCTGGCATTCATGCTGCCGGCGCTGATGGTCTCTGGCGTCCGGCTGGAGCTCACGCGACTCACAGCCCCGGTGAACCTGGGGAATCTGCTGTTTCTGGGGCTGGGGGCCTCGGCCCTGTGCTTCGTCACCTGGAACTTCGCGGTGAAGGCACTGGGGGCGGTGAAAACCAGCGTGTACATCTATCTGGTGCCGGTGATCACAGTGGCGGCCTCCGTGCTGATCCTGCGGGAACCCTTCACCTGGATGACCGGAGCCGGTACGGTACTGACCCTGATCGGGCTGCTTCTCTCTGAAGGCAAACTCCATTGGAAAGAGGGAACACACCATGAAACAGGAACTGGACAAATGCGTCCTGGTGATTGATGAGGCCATGCCCCGGGGCCTCGCTGCCAACACAGCGGCCATCCTGGGCATCACATGGGGCCGGCTGCGGCCGGAACTGGTAGGGGAGGACGTGACCGACGCTGCCGGAGCCATCCACCCCGGGATCATCCGCACGCCGGTGCCGGTGCTCTCCGGCAGGCCGGAGACTTTTCAGACCCTGCGGCGGCAGCTGGCCGAGCTGGAATTTGCAGATGTGGCGGCTGTGGACTTCACAGATCTGGCCCAGAGCTGCCGTACCTACGGCGAGTTCATCGAAAAAATGGCCCGCACCGGGCCGGGGGAGCTGCGATACCTGGGCATGGCCCTTTTGGGCCCCCGGCATCAGGTGGACCGGCTGACCGGAAGCCTGCCGCTGCTGCGGTAGGGAAAAAACGCAAGAATGGGGCCGCGCCCGGTTGCGGCCCCATTCTCGTATCATTTCCAGGAGGGCTTATGGCCCCTGCTGGATCAACAGATCCACCTCAGCATCACCGCCATTGGTGTACAAATAGCTGCAGGCAAAGCCGTTCGCTTCCCAGATGGCATAAGACATACTATCGTATTGGTAGTATGCGACGCTGACGCCCGCAATCTCTCTGCTCTCCTCCAGTGTGCCGCCGTAGATTCCGCTGATGTCTCCACTCCCATACTGGATACGAAACTGGGAGCCGTCCGCATAGTCCACCTGTCCCATGGTGGGGTACCCATCTGAGATGAACACGGAGTACGCCTCCACCTCTTTCTCCAGCACAGGGACCTTGAAGTCCAGATATGCTTCCATCTCTGCGGCGGACGCGACTGTGAGGATGGGATTCGGGATTTGAACCTGCTGAGGATCCGGGGCAGCGCGCCCTCTGCCCTGAATCAGCAGTGCCCCGCCGGCGGCCAGCAGGCACAGGCAGGCCGCCGCGGCGCCCCACCGGACCCAAAAGGACTGCCCGTGCTTTCGCCTGTACCGGGCGGCCTCTTCCACATACCTGCCGTCGAGCGCACTCAGAGCATCGGAAAACTTCTTTGCATTCATAAAAACGCCTCTCTTTCTGCCAGATATTGTTTCAGCTTCCTTCGGATCCGGGCCAGCCGGACGGAGATATTTTTTTCGCTCAGCCCGACAAGCCCGGCGATGTCCCGGCAGCTGTCAGAAAACCAGTAGCGCCGCATGAAGATTACGCGGTTCTCTGCGGACAGCGTATCCAAAAAGCACGCAATGACGCGGGCGAGCTCCCTTGCCTCCACCTCTTCCTCGGCGCTCTTTCGGTCTGGAAGACACTCCTCGACTTCCTGCAAAGCGAGGGTGTAAGGACTGTTTCGCTTGGCAGCGCCCTTTTTCCAATAGCACTTCAGGGAAATGTTGCGGACGATCCGCGCCATATAGGGCAGCAGAGAGTCCGGTTTTGCCGGGGGAATGGCATTCCATGCCCCCAGGTACGCATCATTAACGCACTCATCTGCGTCCTGCCTGTCATTCACGATGTGATAGGAGAGACTGTGGAATAGTTTTCCATATTTCGCGTCCAATGCCTCGATAGCCTGTTCGGAACGTGCAAAGAACAGTGTGATGATCTGTTCCTCATCCATGGTTGCTCCACCTCCTTTCCGGTTTCACTTTGTACACTACGTTTTTTTCGGCCAATCCTACAACAGATTCCAGTATTTTTTCAATATACGAATGCGGCCATACGGCCGGAAGAGAAGCGGAGAAGGCCGCAGTTCCAGCTGCGTCTGCGGAAGAGACAACATTGCATCCCAGGTGACAAACCGGGGGAAGTGTGGTAAGATATTCCGGTATGAAAATTTCTGTTCCCCAAGGAGTCCTTTATGGAAAACTATTTTGAACCGAATCTCACCGACGACCAGCTGCGCGCTATCAGTTCCATCGGCCTGGCCCACATGGGGGACGCCGTGTTCGAGGTGCTGGTGCGCACCTGGCTCTGTGCCCACGGCAAGGCCACGGGAAGGGGGCTGCACCAGGCCACCATCGCCCTGGTGCGGGCGGAGAGCCAGGCAGAGAAGGCGGAGCGGATCCTGCCCCTTTTGACGGAGGAGGAGGCCGCTGTGTTCCGCCGCGGGCGGAACGCTCACGTGAAGTCGGTACCCGGCCATGCCACCCGGGCCCAGTACGGCGAGGCCACGGCCCTGGAGGCCCTGTTGGGCTGGCTGTATCTGAAGGGCCGGCGGGACCGGATCAATGCGCTTTTCCGCGCGATGATGGAGGAGTAAAACCATGCCATTGGATGGAATCTGTATGCAGGCGGTGGCGGAGGAGCTGCGGTTGGAACTGCTGGGCCTGCGGATCGATAAGGTTCAGCAGCCCGCCCGGGACCAGGTGATCCTGCTGCTGCGGGGGAATAAGCGGCTGCTGCTGAACGCCGGGGCCAACACTCCCCGCATCCAGCTGACAGCCCTGACAAGGGACAACCCGGCGGAGCCCCCCATGTTCTGTATGCTGCTGCGCAAGCATCTGGTTGGGGGACGGGTGGCTGCGGTCACCCAGCCGCCCCTGGAGCGGCTGGTACGGCTGGAGCTGGACGTTACTGACGACTTCGGTCAGCCGGGGCGGCGGACCCTGGTGCTGGAGGCCATGGGCCGCCGGTCCAACCTGATCCTGCTGGATGGGGAGGGCCGGATCATCGACTGCCTCCGTCGGGTGGACGCGGACATGTCTGCTGCCCGGCAGGTGCTGCCGGGGCTGTATTACGAGCCGCCTGCCTCCGTAGGCCGCCTGCCGGTAACGGAGGAGACGGAGAACGGCTTCCGGGAGAAGATCTCCGCCGCAAACCCGGAGCGGAGTGTGGACGCCTTTCTGCTGGACCACTACTTCGGCATCTCCCCCCTGATCGCCCGGGAACTGGCCTTCCGCTCCGCAGGGGAGACGGATGCCCATCTCTTTGACCTGGGAGCGGTGGGAGAGGACCGCCTCTGGAAGGAATTGTCCGGGCTCATCAGAGATATACAGGAAAATCACTTTACACCAATCTGCCTGAAAAAAGATGGGAAGATGGCAGATTTCACCTACTGCCCCATCGCCCAGTACGGCCCTGCTATGGAGACTGTCCGGTATGACACTTTTTCCACCCTGATGGATGACTTCTACGCCCTGCGGGAGCAGCAGGAGCGGGTGCGTCAGCGGGGGGCGGACCTGCTGCGGACTGCCACCACGGCACGGGACCGCATCCGGCGGAAACTGGCCATGCAGGAGAAGGACTACGCCGCCACACAGAACCGGGACCAGCTGCGGATCTACGGCGACCTGATCACCGCCAACCTCTACCGCATGGAGCGGGGGGCGGCCAGATTGGAGACGGAGAATTTCTATGACCCGGAGTGCCGCCCTGTCGCCATTCCCCTGGACCCGCTGCTGACGCCCCAGCAAAACGCCGCCAAATACTACAAGCGCTACACCAAGGCCAAGACGGCGGAGAAGTATCTGGCGGAGCAGATGGCCCTTGCCCGCCGGGACCTGGACTATCTGGAGAGTGTGCTGGAGGAGTTGAGCCGGGCAGAGACGGAACAGGACTTTTTGGACATCCGTGGCGAGCTGCGGGACGCGGGCTTCCTCCGCCGACAGGGAAAAAAGGAACAGAACCGGCCTGCAAAGCCTCTGGAGTTCCGCACCACCTCCGGCTTCCGGGTGCTGGTGGGGCGGAACAACCGCCAGAACGACAAGCTGACCCGCAGCGCGGACCACCGGGACATCTGGCTCCATACCCAGAAGATCCACGGTTCCCACGTGATCCTCTGCACAGGCGGCCGTGAGGTGGACGATGACACCATCGTGGAGGCGGCCAAGCTGGCGGCCTGGTTCTCCCAGGCCCGGGAGGGTGCCAACGTCCCCGTGGACTACACACCGGTGAAGAACGTGAAGAAGCCCGCCGGTGCCCGGCCCGGCATGGTGATCTACTCCACCTGCCGCACCGTGAACGTGGCGCCGGAGGAGGGGCTTGTGAAGAAACTTCAATTGTCATAAAAAAGTTGTTAAAAAGAAGCTGCTTGTTGGTCAAGCAGCTTCTTTTTTTTCAAAATATCCAAAAACAGGAATCTTTTTTGTGCAGAATGGCTCTTGCAAAACGGGAGCAAAGGTTTACAATAAAGCTCTCCTGAAAACGGGAGGCAATCAGTATTCAGACCTCAGAAAGCGAGTGAGAGGCAATGACGTATCATTATCTCATGGACCTGGCGCTGATCCTGTTGAGCACCAAGGTGCTGGGCATCCTGACGAAACGCATCCAGATGCCACAGGTGGTTGGCGCGCTGGTAGCCGGACTGATTCTGGGCCCGGCTATGTTGAACGTGCTGTCAGAGACAGAGTTCCTCACCCAGCTCAGCGAGTTGGGCGTGATCGTACTGATGTTCTCCGCCGGCATGGGCACCGATATCCAAGAGCTGAAGCACAGTGGCAAGGCAGGCTTCCTGGTGGCCCTGCTGGGCGTGATCGTCCCACTGGTCCTGGGTACGGGGCTGGCGATGCTCGCAGACCGGACCGGCATGATTGAGACCAGCGGATTTTTGGAGGATGTGTTCATCGGCACCATCCTTACTGCAACTTCCGTCAGCATCACAGTGGAGACACTGAAGGAGATCGGCAAGCTGGATACCAAGGTGGGCAACACCATTCTGGCGGCGGCTCTGATCGACGACGTGCTGGGCCTGATTGCCCTGACCATCGTCAGCAGCCTGTCCGGCGGACAGGACAGCATCGCCCTGGTGCTGCTGAAGATCGTGCTGTTCTTCGTGTTCTCCGCTGTGGTCTCCTTCCTCGCCCACAAGTTCTTCTGCTGGCTGATGGCCCTGTGGCCCGGCCGGGAGCGGCGCCGCTATCCGGTGCTGGCCTTTGTGCTGTGCCTTCTGATGGCTTACTGCGCGGAGGAGTTCTTCGGCGTGGCGGATATCACCGGCGCCTATGTGGCGGGCCTGGTGATCTCCTGCACCCCCAAGTCCTCCTATATCCAATCCAAGTTCGAGCCGTTGAGCTTCCTGCTGCTGACGCCGGTGTTCTTCGCCAGCGTGGGCATCAAGGCGAAGGTGGACGGCATGACCGGCAGCCTGGTGCTGTTCTCCATTCTCCTGCTGCTGATTTCTGTGGCCACCAAGATCGTCGGCTGCGGCCTGGGCGCAAAGCTCTGTCATTTCACTGGCAAGGAGAGCCTGCAGGTGGGCGTGGGCATGGTCTGCCGCGGCGAGGTGGCGCTGATCGTAGCCAACCGGGGCCTGGAGCTGGGAGTGCTGTCCGGGACCCTGATGGCACCGGTCATCATCACCGTGGTGGGCGGCACGATCCTCACACCCATCCTGCTGAAGCTGGTATTCCGGCACGACGGACAGCCGGCCAGCGCGGCGGACAGCAATCTGGCAGACCACTATGAGAAGATGGAGCAGCTGGATATCGTCTCCGCAGAGCTTCTGGCCAGGGACCAGAAATACCTGAAAGAAGGGGAGCACGGCGGAGACAAGGACCGCGGCTGATCTGCTCCGGTGACTGAGAACCGCAAATACGGGGAGCCGGCCTTTTGGTCGGCTCCCCGTATTTTGAAAAGCGCGCTGTATCCGCCGTCAGGCGGTGTGGCGGGCGTGGCCCGTCTCCTCGTCGGAGGAGCGGAACAACAGCGTGATGCACCACAGGCCCGCCAGGCCCACCAGGGCGTAGATGATGCGGGAGAGAATGGCCATCTGGCCGCCGCAGAGGAAAGCCACCGTATCAAAGCCGAACAGGCCGATCCCGCCCCAGTTCAGGGCGCCGATGATAGCCAGTGCCAATGCGATCTTATCAATCACCATGCGAAAAACCTCCTTTATGCCTTCCAGCAGGGATTTGGCGTTAGTGTATCCAACGGGGCGGGAACTATGCGGATGGGGAAAATTTCCAGCCTGGACAAAATTTGCAAATCGCATTGCAAAGGAAAGATAGGGATTGTATAATCGAAACAGCGGGATCCGATCTCGCCCGCGGCGAAGCCGCGCAGACCGATTGATAAGGGGAGACAGTATGAATATTGTATGCTTGGATATGGAGGGCGTCCTGGTGCCGGAGATCTGGATCGCATTTTCAGAGGCCAGCGGCATTCCGGAGCTGCGGCGCACCACCCGGGATGAGCCGGATTACGACAAGCTGATGACCTGGCGGCTGGGCATCTTGAAGGAGCACGGCCTGGGGCTCAAGGAGATCCAGGACACCATCGCCAAGATTGATCCGCTGCCCGGCGCCAAGGCGTTTTTGGACGAGCTGCGGGCCACCACCCAGGTGATTATTCTGAGCGATACCTTTGAGGAATTCGCCAAGCCTCTGATGGAAAAGCTGGGCTGGCCCACCATCTTCTGCAACTCCCTGGAGGTGGCGGAGAACGGCGAGATCACCGGCTACAAGATGCGCTGTGAGAAGTCCAAGCTCACCACGGTGAAGGCCCTGCAGTCCATCGGCTATGACACCATCGCCAGCGGCGACAGCTTCAACGATTTGGGGATGATCCAGGCCAGCAAGGCAGGCTTCCTCTTCAAGAGCACGGAGCAGATCAAAGCCGACCACCCGGAGATTCCGGCCTTTGAGGAGTTTGACGACCTGCTGGCGGCCATTAAGGCGGCGCTGTAAGAGTTTTCCGGAAAGAAAGGGGACGCGACATGAACGAGAAATTCCAGAAGCTGGGCTTTTACCCGGCGGATATCCTGCTGCCCAAGGATGCGGACATGACCAAGTGGGCCGTGGTGGCCTGCGACCAGTTCACCTCCCAGCCGGAGTATTGGCAGGCGGTGGAGGAGACTGTGGGGGACGCGCCTTCCACCCTCCGGCTGATCCTGCCGGAGGCCAAGCTGAACGACCCGGATGTGGACACCCATATCGCGGACATCAACGGCGCTATGAACCGCTATCTGGCGGAGGGCGTCTTTCAGACCCTGCCGGGGTCCCTGTTCTATATCGAGCGCACGCAGTCCGATGGCAAGGTGCGCCACGGCCTCATCGGCATGGTGGATTTGGACCAGTATGACTTCACTCCTGGCTCCGGCGCCCTGATCCGGGCCACGGAGGGGACGGTGCTCTCCCGCATCCCACCCCGGGTACGGGTCCGGCAGGACGCCCCCGTTGAGCTGCCCCACGTGATGCTGCTGATCGATGACCCGGACCGCACGGTTATTGAGCCCCTGACCGCCGCCAGCGGGGAGATGGAGCAGCTGTATGACTTTGACCTGCAGCAGGGCGGCGGGCACCTGAAGGGCTGGAAGCTGACGGACGCCCAGATGGACGCCGTGGCGGACGCCCTGGCGGCTATGTGCACGCCGGAGGCCATGGAGAAAAAGTACGGCCTGAAGGACGCGGCACCTCTGCTGTTCGCGGTGGGCGACGGCAACCACTCTCTGGCAACAGCCAAGCAGTGCTATGAGAACCTGAAGAAGGTCACGCCGGAGGACCAGTGGGCCGGTTTGCCCGCCCGCTATGCTCTGGTGGAAGTGGTGAATAATCACGACGACGCCCTCCAGTTCGAGCCGATCCACCGTGTCCTCTTCGGCGTGGAGCCCGAACAGGTGCTGGAGGCGATGAAGGCCGCCTATCCCGGCGCCCACGAAGGGGAGGGCGAGGGCCACACCATCGCCTACACCTATGCAGGGCATACCGGTACCATCACGGTGCCCAATCCCAGGATGCAGCTGGCGGTGGGCACGCTCCAGACCTTCCTGGACGCCTATCTCAAGGAGCACGGCGGCGAAGTGGACTACATCCATGGCGACGAAGTGACGGACGAGTTGGGCAGCAAGTCCGGCAACATCGGCTTCAAGCTCCCGGCTATGGGCAAGGAGCAGCTGTTCAAGACCGTCATGGCCGACGGCGTCCTGCCCCGCAAGACCTTCTCCATGGGCCACGCCCAGGATAAGCGGTACTATGTGGAGGCCCGGAAGATCAAGTAAGAAGTCGTTTCCACAGATACAGACAGCGCCGCAGGCTTTTGCCTGCGGCGCTGTTTCTTCTGAAACCTGGCAAAAGCCGCGGGACCGCCGCGGCTTTTGGGGAGAGCGTCTTTTTAGAACAGGCTCCTCCGCCTCCGGAACTTCTGGGTAGCTTCATACGCGAAACAGGGCAGGGCGAGGGACAGAATTGTGATGGCCGACAGGAGCAGGACTGCGTACAGCAATGAGCTTCTGCTCAAAAACAGGATGTCCAGCATACGATGCTCCTTTCTGGTGCTGTTGGGGGGATTGCCCAAACAATTCATTCCACCCCCTCTGTGCTGCGTATAAATGCACCGCATTCTGTTAAAAAAGAAAGAAGATTTGTGAAATTTTACATGACGCCGGGCATTCGTTCAAAAGGCAGAATCCCGGTCGATCACGTTCCAGTGAGAGGCGGAGACTGTCTGCCCATCCTTGCACTCCAGCTGCACTTCCAAATGAGAATAAAGGCTGGCGGGGATCTGCCAGCGGAACAGGGCGAAGGTCCGGCCGTCCCGGATCCGCCGGACGCCGATCTGCTGCCGCTCCTCGGCCACTCCGGTGCCGGTGGGATACAGAAACAAAACCACCTGATCCACCGTGTGCTCCCGGCCGTCCTGAAAGGTGACCGCCACGTTCACGGTGCTGTCTGGCGGAAACAGATACCAGCCGAAGTCGCTTTTGGCGATCTCCCGCCCGGCCGCATCATAGAAATAGACGCCTGTAATCTGCGGATCCTCCGGCGGCGGCCAGCCGTCCTGATGCGCGCTGTAAAGGATCCAGCCCAGCGCCGCCAGCAGCGCCAGGCAGAGGAGCCCTGCCGCCAGCGTCAGCCGCTTCCACCGCCGCAGAGGGACGGGCGGCGCCGTTTCTCTTTCCACTTGAAGGCCTGTCCCCAAAATCTCCGAGAGCGCCCGCCGATTTTCCGGAGAGGGAACAGAGGTTCCCATCTCCCACTTGGATACCGCCTGCCGGCTCACGCCCAGCCGCTCCGCCAGAGCCTCCTGGCTCATGCCCAAGCGATCCCGGCCTTCCCGAATCGCCTTGCTCATGTCCATGACGCACCGCCTCCCGCTCCGCTGCTCTCAGCATAGCAGGTTTTTCCGGTTGCGTCCACCAACTTTCCGCAACCGTCCGGTTGCGGGCGATTCGTTGTTTCTACTTGGGGAGGGATGTGCTATACTGGACCCAGACAGCGGGCGGAGGCCCGCGGGAGGTGGTGCGATGAAGACTTTGACGCTGGAGGCCCCGGCCAAGATCAACCTGACTCTGGATATTCTGGGGCGGCGTACAGACGGCTATCACGACATGCGGATGGTGATGCAGGCCGTGTCCCTGGGGGACACCGTGACGGTGGCAGAGGCGGCGGGCGGCTTTTCCTTGCTGACAGAGGGCATCTCCCTTCCGGCGGGGAAGGTCACTTTGGAGCAGCGGGCGGCGGATGCCTTTTTCCACAGGCTGGGCCGCCCGGTGCCGGGGCTGGAGGTACGCCTTGCCAAGCGGGTCCCGGCTTATGCGGGGCTTGGGGGCGGCAGTGCGGATGTGGCGGCGGTGCTGCGGTGCCTGCGGACCCTGTACGCCCCGGATCTGCCGCGGCAGGCGCTGGAGGAGATCGGGCTGGCAGTGGGCAGCGATGTGCCCTTCTGCGTCCGGGGCGGCACATGTCTTGCAGAGGGACGGGGTGAGATCTTGACGGACCTGCCGCCTCTGCCGGACTGTGCCATCGTACTGTGCAAGCCGGACTTCGGCCTGCCCACACCGGAGCTGTTTGCCCGGCTGGACGGGGCGGACCTGGGCCCCCGGCCGGATACGGCGGCCATGGCAGCGGCGTTGGCCCGGGGCGATCTGGCCGCCGCGGCCGCCTGCCTTGGAAATGTTTTTGAGCGGGTGCTGACGGAGGAGGAAGGGGAGGAGATCCGCTCCATCAAGGAAGCCCTGCTGCGACACAGTGCTCTGGGCGCGGCCATGAGCGGTTCCGGCCCCACGGTGTTCGGCCTGTTTGATGACCGGCAGAAGGCGGTCCGGGCAAAGGAGGCGCTGGAGGGACGTTACCGGCAGACGTATCTGGCCGCGCCGGTAAAAATATTGGAAAAGATGGAATAAAATCCGGAATTTCCGTCCATGATGGGGGAAACGGGCCCCACGGGGCTACATAGCAAAGGACGGAAAACGGATATGAAAACAGCTGCAAAGCGTGAGCGAAAGACTCTGCGGATCGTGGAACTGGCCCTGCTGCTGGGTGCGGCGGCGTTTCTGATGACTGGCGTCTGGGCGCTGAACACCCAGCGGGACCTGGCGGACAAGGTGGTGCGGCTCCATGTGCTGGCCAACTCTGATACGGAGGAGGACCAGGCACTGAAGCTCCTGGTCCGGGATGCGGTGCTGGAGCGAGCCACGGAGATTCTGGAGCAGTCGGCGGACCGGGCGGAGGCAGAGATTCGCCTGCGGGAGAGCCTGCCGGAACTGGAGGCCATCGCCGAGGAGACGGTACGGGCCAACGGCTATGACTACGCCGTGACGGCGGAGCTGGAGGACACGGCTTTTCCCACCAAGGAATATGACGGCTTCTCTCTTCCAGCCGGGGAGTATCTGGCCCTGCGGATTCTGATTGGGGAGGGCGCCGGACAGAACTGGTGGTGTGTGGTGTTTCCGCCCCTGTGCACCGCTGCCTCCGCGGACGTGCCGGAGACGGCCCTGGCCGCTGGCCTGACGGAAGACCAGGTCAGCCTGATGACGGAGGAGGATGGCGGCTACCAGCTGAAATTCAAGGCCGTGGAGCTGTGGGAGCGCCTGAAGGCGGCGCTGGAGTGAGCGGGAGCCGCCCTTGACATGGCCCATTGGGAACGGTATCATAAGGGCCGGGACCGGACTTTCCTGCGGCCCCACGGCGGGGAGCGGCGGATGGCCGGATGCTCCGCACTTTCCAGCGGGGAGGAGACGGCGGCATGAGAGAGGCGGAACTGAATCGGCAGCGGGTGGTGTTCACACCGCAGGAGGCGGCGCGCCTGCCTCAGGACCGGCCCTATGCGGCGTACATCTGCCACTATGACTGGGCGGAGGGAGAGCACGCCACACTGATGCACTGCCACGAGCGCCTGGCGGAGGTGCTGCTGATCCTGAAGGGCAGCGGCCGGTACACCGTCGATCTCCGCCGGTACGAGGTGGCAGCCGGAGATGTGGTGCTGTGCAGCGGCGGCGCCCTCCACGACGAATTCCCCCAGGCAGACCAGCCGTATCAGACCCTGTGCGTGGCCATCGGGAACTTGGCGCTGGCGGACCTGCCGCCATACAGCCTGCTTTCCCCGGACCGCTGCCCCCTGTTTCACCAGCCGGAGCAGTTTGCGGACCTGAAGGAGCTCTTCTGCCTGATGGACCGGTATGCAGCGGAGCGGGAGCCGGGCTTCCAGGAGCTGTGCCAGCACCTGATGCTGGCGTCGCTGGAGCTGGTCCGGCGGATGGCGGCGGGGCGGAAGGAGGATCTCGTCACCCGGGAGGACTCCACCTTCGGCCGTGTGGCCAGATACATCGACCGCCATTATGCGGAGGACCTCTCCATCGAGCAGCTGGCCCGCCAGTTTTATCTGAGTCCCTATCATCTGTCCCATATCTTCCGGCAGAAGACGGGATATAGCCTCAAGCAGTATGTCCTGCGCCGCCGGATCGGGGAGGCTCAGATGCGGCTGGTGAACGCACAGGACAGCGTCCAGACCATCTCCGAGGCGGTGGGATTCGCGGACGCCAGCTACTTTTCACGCATTTTTTCAAAATACGTCGGCCTCACGCCCACGGAGTACCGGAAATTCCGGATCGGGCCGTGAGACCGCAGAAAAGTCCGGAAAAAAGACCTGCGGAGGGAACCGTGCCGTTCCCCCCGCAGGTTTGTCTATTTCATTCCGTCAGGTATATTTGTATACTTTGTCCAGCATCCTAAGCAGAAGACGGATGAATAGGGAGGAGATCCAGATGAAACGGACATGGAGGAAGAAGATCGGCGCAGTTGTGGCCCTGCTGGCCGCCGTGGCAGTGCTGGGTACCGGCTGCGGCGCGGACGCCGCCGGGGCTGTGGAGTCCCGGACCAGGGAGACGAGGGCTCTGGGCCTGCTGCTGTCTAGGGAGGATACGTTTTTGTCGGAGCTGAAGGCGGACATCGAGGCGGAGGCCGCCGCCCAGGGCTACGCGGTGCGGTATTACAACGCGGGCAACGACCCGGAGACCCAGCTGCGCCAGGTCCACGAGGCCCTGGCAGAAGGCGTGGAGACCCTGCTGGTGAACCTTGCAGACGGGGAGGACTCCGAAAAGGTGGCAGACATCGTGGGCGACGCAGGGGTCGTGCTGCTGAACCGGGCGCCGGGGACGGCGATCCTGAACGAGCGGATGGTGTTTGTGGGCATGGACGAGGCCGGGAGCGGCGCCCTCCAGGGGCACGCCCTGGCGGAGTATTTCTGGGAGACGGACCACGGGACGGATATCCGCTATCTGCTGTTCCAGGGGATGCCCGGCCAGGAGAATACAGATGCCCGCTCCGGCACCGCCGTGCAGAGCCTGCTGGACGACGGCTTCTGCCCCATCGCCGCGGCGGATTACCAGGTCTGCGGCTTCAGCCGGGAGCGGGCCCGCCAAGCCATGGCGGCCCTGCTGGAGCAGGGCGTGGACTTTGACTGCGTCATCTGCGACAACGATGAAATGGCCCTGGGAGTCATCGAGGCGCTGGAGGCCGCCGGCTGGGATCCGGGCGCGGCGCCCATCGTCAGCGTGGACCACACGGCGGAGGGGGCCGCCGCCCTGGAGAGCGGCAAGCTCTATATGACGGTGGACCAGAATCCGGAGGCCCAGGCCCGGGCGGCGGTGGCGGCAGCCGTCAATCTGGCCCGGGGTCGGGCTTATGACGACGGGCTCCGGGAGCTGCTGGGGAACGACTGCACGGACCCGGAGCAGCCCTTTGTACTCCGGGTTCCTGTGGAGGCGGTGACCGCCTGACGTACTGCCTTGCTTTGCCGGAGTGCAGAAAAGCCTGTGTTCAGAAGGAACACAGGCTTTTTCAGCCCAGAGGGTACTGCGGGACGGGCGCCCCGGCATGGCATCAGACAGGGAACGGATGTGGAACGCGGGCTGCACAGCATGGATTCCGCATTTGAACGGGCATATCCCGAATCGGCATGCGCGATGAAAGGCGGGTGCGCAAAACCAGCTGCAAACTCCCACTCTGCTCCGCGTGCGGATACCATCCGAAAAAATTTCAGATTTTTTCACGCTTGCTCTTGACTTTGAGTGTACTCCAGGTGCTATCCTATAAACGTGTCGGATGACCGATGCGCAATACCACGGCTGCCGGGGGGCTGAAGAGATGCATGAGGAATTTCAAACGGTCCTGCGGGAGCACCTGGCCCGCTATCCGCTGATGGAGCCCCAGGACTGCGCCAAGCTGGCCTATCAGAGTACGTTCGGTCCAGCCCATGCAGCGGGGGAACGGGGAGATGTCCTCCGGCAGCTGCTGGGGGAGTGCAGCGCCCTTCCCGCAGACCGGGAGGCCCGGCCGCCGGAGCGGATCGGGAACGGTTTGTGCCGCGTTCATTTGTCGGGGACGGGGGATTGGACGCTGGCTGCGCCGCTCCTGGCGGATCTGCTGCTTCTGACGGCGGCGGAGCACCACGGGACGGCGGCGGACCTGGAGGAATGCCTGACCGCGGCGGAGGCGCTGCCCCTGCCCGGTATGGCGGACTGGCTGGCGGTGTACCGCCGTCAGGGCTGTCCGCCCGTCCACCACTCGCCGGCCTACCGGGAGGCGTATGACCCCCACTACCGGGTCCTGCGGACAGCATACGGCGGGTACTTCCCGGCACTGCTGGCGGCGGCCCGGCTGGCGCGGAGCGGCAGACCAGCCGTCGTGGCCATTGACGGCCGCTGCGGCAGCGGCAAGAGCGGCCTGGGGGACCTGATGGGGCGGCTCCTTCCCTGCAACGTGGTCCACATGGACGACTATTATCTCCCACCGGACCGCCGGGCAGAGAACTGGGAGCAGATCCCGGCTGGAAATATGGACCTGGCCCGCTTCCTGCAGGAGGTTCTGGAACCGGCAGGGGTCGGAGCACCGATCCGCTGCCGCCCGTATGACTGCCGGAGCGGCACGCTGAGGGAGGGGACAACGCTTCCGGCCCGGCCCCTCACTGTGGTGGAGGGAAGCTACTCCCAGCACCCGCTGCTGTCGGCCCGCTATGATCTGCGGATGTTTCTCACCTGTGCGCCGGAGGAGCAGCGCCGCCGCCTGGAGCGGCGGGAGGGCGCCCACTTCGCCGCCTATGAGAGCCGGTGGATGCCCCTGGAGGAGCGGTATATCCGCCAATGCGGCCCGGAGAAGGGCTGCCAGCTGGTGATCGACACCACCGAATTTTTCCCCTGATGAGGGGAAAGCCCTGAAAAGCGCCCGGCCAGAAGGCCGGTATTCACAGCCCTGCAGACTCCGTAAAAAAAGCCAGAAGGCTGGTGCGGCGCCAGAAGGCGGCGCGAAAAGACTTTTTGAGAAGGAGTTTATCCCCATGAAACACAGCAATTTCAAAACAAATGTCCATAACCTGGTCCTGGCGGCCATGTTCCTGGCCCTGGCGCTGGTACTGCCCTTCCTCACCGGACAGATCCCCCAGATCGGCGGGATGCTGCTGCCCATGCACCTGCCCGTGTTCCTCTGCGGCCTGATCTGCGGCTGGCGGTATGGCGCGGTGGTGGGATTCGTGGCCCCGCTGATGCGGATGGCGCTCTTCGGAATGCCGCCGCTGGTGGCCGCTGTGGCCATGGCCTTTGAGCTGGCGGCTTACGGTGGCATCGCGGGCTTTTTGTACAATCGGTCCCGCTGGCAGTGTGTGGTGGCCCTGTACCGTGCTCTGCTGGCTGCTATGGTGGGCGGCCGGATCGTCTGGGCTGCGGTGCGGGTGGTGATGACCGGCGTGGCCAGCGTGCCTTTCACCTGGCAGATCTTCCTGACCGAGGCGCTGGTGAACGCCATTCCCGGCATCATCCTCCAGCTGGTGTTCATTCCCGTCCTGATGGTGGCTCTGGACCGCACCGGCATGGTCTGCTTCCGCCGGGAGCAGGCCGGTACCCAGGCCGCCGGAAACTGACTGATCGGCGGCTTCTTTCGCAGGCAGAGCAGGCCCCCGGCGGACCGGACACGTTCCGGTCCGCCGGGGGCTTTCACATGCCTTGCCGCCCGCCGGCTCACCGGAGCCCTCCAAGCTGGGGAGCCGGCTCTGCGCTGCCGGGAATGTCTGGCGCGGCGCCCGGATCGTTCCAGCATATTTTGCCGGATGCACTGCGGCCCAATAGATGCGGCTGATGTGCCAGGTATTTCCAGTCATCTGGAAAATCCGGAAAGCCCTTGCGTGGCTCTGCCCCGCTGTGTTAGGATGTGAACCGTGCTTTTGAGGCCGGATTTTCCGCTGCCTGCTTGGCTTTTTGACAGAATCCGCAATGATTTGGCAGAATTTCTACATCTGGGAAGGCCCCTTTTCGGACCGGACGGAGAGTGCCCGCTTCAAAGCGCCGATACCTACAAACCAATCGGGAGGAATCTACACACATGAAGCGAGAACTTGTTACCGGACTGCTGACTCTGAGCCTGCTGGCCTCCATGCTGCCGGCCAATGCCCAGGCGGCGGAGGGGATGTTTGGTGCGTCTGCCGCCGGGCAGGTCCAGACCATGACGGAGGGGGCCGGGGAGGACGGCGTCCAAACGGAAAACGCCGCGGATATCGACGGCACCCAGTATGCCACCCTGGCGGAGGCGGTGGCCCAGGCGGAAGAGGGCGCCACCATCCGGCTGCTCCGGGACGTGGAGCTGGACGCCTCTGGCCTGGTCAACGGCCAGGGAGCGCTGACGCTGTCCAAGGACTTGACTCTGGACGGCAGCGGCCATACCATCCGGGCGAAGGCGGGCACATTTTCTGTCTCCGGCGACAATGGCACCGGCCCCAGCCTCCTCAATCTTCAGGATGGCGCCGAGGTGACGCTGCGGGATGTGACCCTTGACGGCGGCAGTGCCGCCAAGCACGGCCTGAACATCTACCACGCCGGAATGGTGACCCTGGAGAACGTGGAGATCTCCAACTGCCGCTGGTACGCCCTGGTGGTCAATGGCACGGAGCTGTCCGTGGACGGCCTGACCACCTCCGGAAACCAGTGGGGCGTCAACATCGACCGGGGCAGCCGCGTCACCTTTGCGAACGCTGCTATTGCCGAGGGGGATTCCATTGTCTTTGAGGGGCAGGATGCCTCCGGCAGCCTGACCGTGGAGAGCGGCAGCTATCAGAACATCAAGACGCAGGGCGGCTCCACTGGCGGAACCATCGTCATCAACGGCGGCACCGTGGGCAGCGTAGTCAACGACACCGCGGCGGAGATCACCATCTCCGGCGGCACTGTGACCGGTCAGGTGGCCAACAGCGGCTCCGGCAGCATTTCTGTCACCGGCGGCAGCTTTGCCACTGCAGAGCTGGAGGATTTCATTGACCCGGACCGGACGATCATCCTGACCCTGGAGCTCGGCGAGGGCGCCGCCGGCGCGGCCGCCATGGCAGCCACCAGCGGCGCAGCCGTGGGGACGCTTCCCACGCCGGAGCGGAGCGGCTACGCCTTCGCGGGCTGGTACACCGCCGCCGACGGCGGCACTGCAGTTACTGCCGATACCGTCTTCGACGCAAACACAACCCTGTACGCCCGGTGGACTGAGAAGTCCGAGGACGGCGAGCATCTCATTACTGTGGACCGGGTCACCGGCGGCTCCCTGGAGGTGAGTGCCGGTCGGGCCGACGAGGGTGAGACGGTGACCATCACCGCGGCGCCGGATGACGGATACGAGCTGAAGAAGCTGACTGTCACCGACAGCCAGGACGGCGCAGTCCCGGTCCAGAACGCGGGGGAGGGACGCTATACCTTCGTCATGCCCGGCGGCGGGGTGACCGTGTCCGCGTCCTTCGTCCGTTCCGGGGAGCAGACGGAGCTGCCCTTCACAGATGTGGACAGCGGCGCGTACTATTACGATGCGGTCCGGTGGGCTGTGGAGCAGGGGATCGCCTCCGGTGTCACCGGAACGGCCTTCGCCCCGGGCCGCGGATGCACACGGGCCCAGCTTGTGACCTTCCTGTGGCGGGCAAACGGCTCTCCTGAGCCGTCCGAAAAGGAGAATCCCTTCACGGATGTGAGCCCCGACAGCTACTATTATAAGACAGTTCTGTGGGCTGTGGAGCAGGGCATCACCTCCGGCGTCACCAAGACTGCCTTTGCCCCGGACCGGGTTTGCACCCGCGCTCAGGCGGCGGTGCTGCTGTGGCGGGCCGAGGGCTCTCCCGCAGCATCCGGGACGCATGACTTCCGGGACGTGGCGGAAGGTGCGTACTATGCGGACGCGGTGGCCTGGGCCGTGGAGAGCGGAGTGACCCAGGGCACCACTTCCACTACCTTTGAGCCCGACACGACCTGCACCCGGGCGCAGATCATGACCTTCCTCCACCGCGCCATGGCGTGACAGAGAGGGCCCAGGACAGATGCAGGCAGGTCCGGCCGAATCGCCCGGCCAGGACGCAGCCCATGTCAAACGGCGGGCCGCGCGGAGATTCTCCGTGCGGCCCGCCGTTCTGCCTTTCAAGGAACTTAAAAAAATAAGGAGAATCCGCAGCATCTCTGGAATTTTTCCGTCTGTTGGGATAGAATGGAATCACCATTCCGGAAACTGCCGACAATGGAGGGACGAATGATGAAGAAGCTGTTTTCTTTGACGCTGGCTATGGTGACGGCTCTGGGGCTGATGCTGCCGGCGTCCGCCGCAGAGGAGACCACAGACGAGGCCCTGGCCAGGGTGACCCAGGCCGTAAAGGCGGCCCTGGATCTGGACACGGATGCCTATGACGAATTTCAGGGCAGCTGGTATGAGGACGGTCTGACCGGTGCCTGGGATCTGTACTGGTCGACCGAGTTGGAGGAGGAACTGTCCATTTCCGCTCTGGATGACGGGACCGTAATCAGCTACGATCTGGGTCTGCCGTACACCGCCTCCAACAGCGGGGATTTCCCGGTCTTTCCCCAGGGGGATGAGGCCGCGGCCGCCCGGGCCGCCGGGGACTTTTTGGACAAGGTCCTGCGGGAGGGGGAGAGCGTGAAGCTGGAAGAGCCCCGCGGCATGGATATTCTGGGCGGGGACAGCTACCGCTACTCCGGAGTGATCCTGCTGAACGGCCTGCCCTCGCCGCTGACCTATTCCATCACTGTGGATGCGGCGGACAACCGGGTCCGGTCTTTCCACCGGACCACAGCGGAGGACACCTTCCTGGGAGACGTCCCCTCTGCCGCCGCTGCGGTGCGCCGCGACCGGGCTGCCAAACTCCTGACGGACACCCTGGAGCTGAAGCTGGAATACGTGCGGGAGGCGGGTGGCACGTCGGCCGTGCTCCGGTATCTGCCGGTGGATACGGACACCTTTTATGTAGACGCCGCCACAGGAGCGATTTTGAATCTGACGGAGCTGGAGGACCAGATGGGCGGCTGGGGCGCCGGAGGCAGTGCCGACAACACCGCGGCTGCGGAGAGCGAGGACAGCGGCCTCAGCCCGGCGGAGCAGGCGGGCATCGCCCAGATGGAGGGCGTCCGGTCCTCCGCGTTCCTGGACCAGAGCCTGCGGGCAGAGCCGGTCTACGGCCTGACGGAGTACGCCCTGTCCTCCGCCGCCTACCGTCTGGCGGAACAGGAGGGGAAGGAGGATCAGGTCCTCTGCGTCCTGTCCTATGTGCGGCCCGGAGAGGAGGACAGCTGTTCCCGCACCATCACAGTGGATGCCCGCACCGGCGCGGTCCAGGAGGTGTTCTCCTACGCACCCGGAATGGAGGATGGGGAGACACCGGCCCTGACCCAGGCGGAGGCGCAGGTCAAAGCGGAGACGTTCCTGTCCGCCCTCTGCGGCGGGCGGTGGAGTGCCCTGACACTCTATGACGGCCGGGACAATACGGAGGACCGGCGTCCGTACTACACCTTCACATACGTCCAGCAGGTAGGCGGCATTCCCTTCCCGGAGAACCGCTATACCGTGGCCATCGACAGCGGAGACGGGTCCGTGTACCGGCTGGATTATCAGTACGATGAGGATGTGACGTTCGCCAGCTCCGCCGGTATCGTGGGTGAGACGGCGGCCCTGGCCGCCTGGGCGGGGACCTATGACACGGTCCTGGCCTACCGTCTGGTGCCCCGCCCTCTGGAGAGCGGTGACGAGACGGAAGCCCGGCTGATGGAGCTGGGGCTTACCCACTTCTACGAGCTGCGGCTGACCTACGCTCTGGAGCGGGAGGAGCGGTATCTGGGCATTGACGCCGCCACCGGCAAACCGGCGGCGCCGGAGTCCGGGGATACCGCCATCACCTATACGGACCTGTCGGGCTCCGGGGTGAAAGCCGATGTGGAGAAGCTGGCCCGCTATGGCGTGGGCTATGACGGGGGCCGCTTCCGGCCGGACAAACAGCTGACCCAGTGGGATCTGGTGGCCCTGTTGGCCAGCCTGGAGGGATACTGTATCGACCCGGAGACAGCGGATGAGAGCACGCGGGACACCGTCTATTCCGTGGCCTACCGGATGGGTATTCTGCCCCGGGGAACCCGGGATGAAGGCAGGGCCGTCACCCGCGGGCAGGCAGTGAAATGTCTGCTGGACTGCGCAGGTTATGGCCCAGCCGCCCGGCTTCAGGGCATCTACACCTGCACATACAGCGACGCTGCCGCCATCCCGGAGGCAGACCTGGGCTATGCGGCCATCGCCCAGGCGCTGGGCATGGTCCGGGGAAGCTATCAGGGGGACCGGACAGCCACCCGGGGAGAGCTGGCCGCCATGCTCTGCCGCCTGCTGGAGCGGCAGGGAGCAAACGCGGGCGCCTGAACGGGCCCGCCGGATGATGGAATTTGGGAGGAATTACACATGAAAAACGTATTCGGCTATCCGGAGTTTGACGCGGAGGGCGAGGAAATCCTCTGTACCTACGACAACGCATACAGCGATATGCTGATGGACATCCGGGTCTACCGGATGGAACCCGGCCGGAAGAGAGGCTTTTGCCGACGGGGCGAGGAGACCGCGGTGCTGCTTCTGTCCGGAACCGTGACCTTCGGCTGGGAGGGCCGGACGGAGACGGTCAGCCGCAGAGACGTGTTCACTGACGGCCCCTATGCCCTCCATGCCTGCGCCGGGGAGGAGATCACCGTGGAGGCGCAGACAGACGCGGAGATCCTGGTCCAGTGCACGAAGAATGACACAGCGTTCTCCGGCAGGCTGTACCGGCCGGAGGACGCCCCCTGGGTCTACTCCTGCGTGGGCAAGTTCGGCAATGTGGCCAAGCGCCGGGTAAACACCATCTTTGACAAGGATATCGCCCCCTGGTCCAATATGGTGCTGGGCGAGGTGCTGAACGACCGGGGGAACTGGTCCGGCTATCTGCCCCACCGGCACCCCCAGCCGGAGTGCTATTACTTCAAGTTCGACCGGCCGGAGGGCTTCGGCGCCAGTTTTGTGGGGGACCAGGTATTCAAGAGCGTGGACAACAGCTTCTCCGCCATCCCCGGCGGGTGCCTGCATCCCCAGGCAGTGGCGCCGGGCTTCCAGATGTATACCTGCTGGATGATCCGCCATCTGGACGGCAACCCCTGGCTGCAGACCACCCGCAACGAGGACGAGCGATATCTCTGGCTTCACGATGCGCAGGAGTGACCTGCCCACAGAGAGTTGAACAGCGGAAAAAGGCTCCGGGTTTCTCTGGGAACCCGGAGCCTTTTTATTTGGAAACAGGTCCGGCACAGTGGTCCGGTTCCAGAAGAGGCGCCGTCCCGGGACCTGCCTGGGACAGCCGGAGCCCGGCGCCACGCACATGGTCCCGCAGCACTTGGTCTACAAAGCGGATCAGCTCCTCCGGCGTGCCCTGGATCTCGCCCAGGAGCCAGTCCTCCACAATACTTACCAGCGCGCCCACATAGAACTGAGTCAGCATGGTGAGCTCCTGCTCCCCGGCCTCATACCCCAGCTCCGCGGCAATCAGACGGATCGTGCTCCGGATGATGGCGCGGATATCCGTCTGGAAGAACCGCTTCAGGTGGTCCCGGCCCATGGAGCGAAGGGCGCAGAGGCAGAACACACGGTTCTCCTGCAGGTATTGGAAAAGCTGGAGCAGGCCGTCCTGCCACAGCATGACGCCCTCGTGTTCCCGGAGCAGCGCCACCGCCTCCTCCTCAAAGATCCAGCGCACCGCGTCGTAGACATCGTCAAAATGGTAGTAAAAATGCTGGCGCGCCATGCCGCAGCCCCGCATGATCTCCGCCACGGTGATCCTGTTCAGTGGTTTCTGGGTCATCAGCTCCTTGAGTACAGTGCAGATCTGCCGCTTGGCCGCATTGCTGGCCTCGTATGTCCGTTTTTTCATATCGACCTCCATGGACCGGCAGACTCCAGTCCATTGCAGTCCAGTATAACACATTTTCCAGAGGAGTGCATCTATGCAGAATGGGGGCAAGTGTCAGATTTCTGACATCTGCCCAAGGTCTGCACCTTGCATCTCCGGGCCTGTTTCCAGTATGCTGGAGGAAATGCGGAAAGGAGCGGAGGAAGATGCGGGAAGAGTATCACGTCACGCTGTACAGCCAGATGGGCCCCAGGGAGGGTCGCCTGGACCTCCAATACGAGGGTTCTGCCGTCACAGGATCCCTGGAACTGATGGGACGCCGCAACCCCGTCCATGGCGTACGGTCGGAGGATGGGCATCTGTGCCTCTCTCATGCTATCCGGACGGCGGTCAGCACCCTTTTCTGCGAGACGGCGCTGGAGCTCCATGGGGAACGCCTTACTGGAGTGACCACGGCGGACGTCTGCCGGATGCGATGGGAGGGGAGCCGGATCTCCCCTGAGCCGTGATGGGACCGGGATTGCCGGAAGGAGCTGAAACTGTGCGCAAAGACACTGAAAAACCATCCTTTTTTGTGCGGCTGGCCACGGTGATCGTGGATAAGCGGAAGCTGATCTTTTTCCTGTACGCGTGTGCGCTGCTGTTCTGCCTGTTCTCCCGGAACTGGGTCAGCGTCTGCAACGACATCACGGAGTACCTGCCGGACTCCACAGAGACCCGCCAGGGGCTGACCCTGATGGAGGAGGAATTCACCACCTTCGGTACCGCCCGGGTGATGGTGTCCCACGTGACGCGGGGCATCGCGGAGGATCTGGCGGAACAGATCGGGGAGATCGAGGGCGTCTCCTCCGCGTCCCTGGGAGACAGCATCGGCGCAGAGGAGGACGGGGAGGCCGAGACGCCGGAGGACATCGCATCGTATTTCAAGGGCGCGGACGCGCTGATCTCCGTGACCTTTGCGGGGGAGGAGGATGACGAATCCGCCCTGGCCGCCATGGAGGCCATCCGGGAGCTGCTGGCCCCCTATGACTTTTATATAGACAGCTCTGTGGGGGATTCCCAGGCGGACTCCCTGGCCGATGAGATGGGGATCATCCTGGCGGTAGCGGCGGTTATCATCGTGCTGGTGCTGCTGCTGACTTCCCGCTCCTATGCGGAGATTCCGGTGCTGCTACTGACCTTTATCGCGGCGGCCCTGCTGAATCTGGGCACGAACTTCATCTTCGGAGAGATCTCCTTTGTCTCCAACTCTGTGACGGTGGTGCTCCAGCTGGCTCTGGCCATCGACTATGCCATCATCATGCTGCACCGCTTCCTGGAGGAGCGGGAGCACGCCGGAGACCGGGAGGCGTGCATTGCGGCGGTCAGCGCCGCCATTCCCTCCATCTCCGCCAGCAGCCTCACCACCATCTCCGGCCTGGCGGCCATGATGTTCATGCAGTTTCAGATCGGCTTCGACATGGGCATCGTGCTGATCAAGTCCATTCTGTTCAGTATGCTGTCGGTGTTCACCCTGATGCCGGGGCTGCTGATGCTCTTTTCCAAGGCGATGGAGAGGACCCGCCACCGCAGCTTCATCCCCAGGATCGACCGCTGGGGCGGATTTGTCCTGAAGCTGCGCCATGTGGGGGTACCTCTGTTCATTGTGGCCCTGGTGGGGGGCTTTTTCCTCTCCAACCGGTGCCCCTATGTGTACGGCTATACCCAGATCGAGACTGCGCGGCAGAACGAGTCCCAGGTGGCGGAGCAGCGGGTCAGCGACACCTTCGGCACCCAGAACGTGATCGCTCTGCTGGTGCCCCGGGGAGACTATGACAGTGAGAAAGCCCTGCTGGAACGGCTGGAGGCCTGCGATCAGGTGGACTACGCCATGGGCATCTCCAATATCGAGGTGATGGACGGACACACCCTCACCGATGCCCTGACGCCCCGGCAGTTTTCCGAAATGACAGACCTGGACTACGAGCTCGTCTGCCTGCTGTACACTGCCTACGCGGCGGAGGAGGAGGCCTACGGCCGGATCGTGGGCGGTCTGGACGACTATGCGGTCCCTCTGATGGATATGTTTTTCTTCGCCTACGACAAGGCGGAGGAGGGCTATGTGGATCTGGACGAGGAGCAGCAGGCGGACCTGGACGATCTCTATGAACAGCTCGACAACGCCCGGGTCCAGATGCTGGGGGAAAACTACACCCGTATGCTCATCAATCTGAACCTGCCGGAGGAGGGGGCGGAGACCTTTGCTTTCCTCCAGACCATCCACCGGGAGGCGGAGCGGTACTACGACGCGGACAGCGTCTATCTGGTGGGGGATTCCACCAGCGACTATGACCTGTCCGTCTCCTTTGCCCGGGATAACATCATGATCAGTGTCCTGTCGGTGGTGTTTGTCATCATCGTGCTGCTGTTCACCTTCCAGTCTGTGGGACTGCCGATCCTGCTGATTTTGGTGATCCAGGGCAGCATCTGGATCAATTTTTCCTTCCCCGGCATGGCCCAGAAGCCCATTTTCTTCCTGAGCTATCTGATCGTGACAGCCATCCAGATGGGCGCCAATATCGACTACGCCATCGTGATCTCCTCCTGGTACAATGAGCTGAAGGCGGAGATGTCCCGACGGGAAGCCATCGTCCAGGCGCTGAATCTGTCCTTCCCTACGGTACTGACCTCGGGGAGTATCCTGTCCTCTGCCGGATTCCTCATCGCCCAAATCACCACAGAGCCTGCCATCGTGGGCATCGGCGAGTGCCTGTGCCGGGGGACGCTGATCTCCATGTTCCTGGTCATGTTCATCCTGCCCCAGATCCTGTTCCTGGGCGACGGGATCGTGGAGCGGACCCGGTTCGATCTCAAGGTGCCGGAGGTTGCCAGGAGTGCCCATGGCACCGTCTATGTCAACGGCCGGGTTCGGGGCCGTATTTCCGGCGTAGTGGATGCCCAGATCCAGGGCGTGATTTACGGGGACGTCTCCGGAATGCTGGAGACGGGAGCTTATCAGAAAGAGGAGGAGCCCGCCCATGAGACGGAAGATTCATAAATGCCTGAGCTTCCTTCTGGCGGCGGTGCTGCTGGCGTCCCTGGCGGCGCCTGCTGCCCTGGCCGCCGAAGGCGGGGACACGGTTTTCGTCCGCACGGCGGAGGACCTGGTCCAACTGGCAGAGAACTGCACCCTGGACAGCTGGTCCCAGGGGAGAATTGTCCGCCTGGAGGCGGATATCGACCTGTCCGGCACGGACTTCACCCCCATCCCCACCTTTGGGGGGACCTTTGAGGGGCAGGGCCACACCATTTCCGGTCTGTCCATCACGGGCAGCGGCAATGTCCGGGGACTGTTCCGGTACATACAGCCCTCCGGCGTAGTGCGGGATCTGTCGGTGGAGGGACGGGTCGATCCCTCTGACCGGAAGAATACCCTGGGCGGCATTGCCGGCAGCAACCGGGGCCTTCTTGCCGGCTGCACCTTCCACGGGACGGTGCGGGGAGCGGACAGCATAGGCGGTCTTGTGGGGATCAACGAGAGCTCGGGACAGATCGTCAACTGCACTTTCTCCGGAGCCGTCACGGGAGAGCATTATGCCGGGGGCATCGCCGGGCAGAACTACGGCGCCGTTATCCAGTGCCGGAACAGCGGCAGCATCAACACCACGGAGGTGGATGCGGAGCTGGATCTGGATGCCATCAACCGGGAACAGCTGAACGCGGCGGAAAACGTGCCGGTATGCACCGATATCGGCGGCGTCGCCGGGTATTCCTCTGGTATCATCCAGAGCTGCACCAATTCCGGCAGCGTGGGCTATGACCACGTGGGCTACAACATCGGCGGCATCGTGGGGCGGCAGTCCGGATATCTGGACGGCTGTGCCAACTCCGGCGACATTCTGGGCCGGAAGGACGTGGGCGGCGTCGCCGGTCAGCTGGAGCCGGAAGTGCGGCTGCTCTATGACCAGGGGCAGATGGGGGAGCTGCTGGATGCCCTGGACGGTCTGGGGGATCTGCTGGACCAGACGCAGCAGGATCTGCGGGGCACTTCCGACGCTCTGTCGGACCGGATGGACGCCATCTCCGCCCGGACGGACGAGGCCCGGGAGGCAGTGGGCGATCTGGCGGACTCCGCCGCGGACTGGACCAAAGAGAATATCGAGGAGCTCAACAGCCTCACGGCCCGGATCTCCTGGCTCATCGACCAGCTGGCGCCGATCCTGGATGACGCCGTCGATGTGATGGACCTGGTGGAGGACCTGGCCGACGAGCTTGGGAATGCGCTGGATGAAGTCGGCGCGGCATCGGGGCTGGGAGATCAGGCGGAACAGGAGCTGCGGGCGGCAGTCCAGTCCCTCCGCCGGGCGGCCTCCAGTGGAAAAGAGGCCGTTGCCCGCCTGCTGTCGGCGCTGGAGCATCTGGGCGCGGCCCTGGGCAGCGCCCTCCAGAGCCAGGAGGCCATGGAAGAGGTTCGGGCTGCCGCCGGGGACCTGGCAGCCGCCCTCGGGGACATGTCCGACACGCTGGCAGAGATCGCCCGCATTCTGTGGAACGGCGGCGACGAAGCGGCGCTGGGAGAGGCGGCTCAAGCCCTGGCGGATACACTGGCCAGGGCGGGGGGTGCGCTGGAACAGGCGGCGAATGCCGTCGCGGCCCACATGGACAGCGGCGAGCTGGAAGAGGCCGGGAAGGACGCGGCGGCCGCATGGCAGGCACTGGGAGAGGCGGCTCAGGCCCTGCGGGCCGCCGCCGGACACGCCACCGACGCGGCAGCGCTGCTGGCAAAGCTTCTGGCACAGGGCGGAGACCTGGCGGAAGCGTTTCGGGACCCGGGCAGGACGTTGGAGAAAGTGGCTTCCCGGGCATCCCGCCTCGGCGAGGACCTGGCCGACGTCTTTTGGGAGCTGGCCGAGGAGCCCACCATCACCATCCGTCCCATTGACAGTGCCATTCGGGAGCAGGGGGACGCCCTGGGGGACGTCTTTGCCGGTCTGCTGGAGGACGGCGACGCCCTGCGGGAGACCATGTCCGCGGCCACGGATACACTATTGGACGATCTGGAAGCCATCGGAGACCAGTTCCGGGTTATCACGGATCTGCTGCGGGATCTGCTGGAGCAAACTGGAGAGGAATTGTCGGACCGTTTCGAGGACATCTCGGACCAGGAGACCAGTGGACCGGATACCGGATGTGTCGCCAATTCCCGGAACACAGGGACCGTGGAGGGAGACATCAACGTGGCCGGCATCGTAGGGTCCATGGCCATTGAATACGACTTCGACCCCGAGGATGACCTGATCGAAGAGGGAGACCGCTCCCTGGACTTCCGCTATCAGACGAAGGCCGTGGTCCGCGCCTGCATGAACCGGGGCGGCGTCACCGGAAAACGGGACTATGCCGGCGGCGTGGTGGGTCTCATGGACCTGGGGCGGGTGAGCGGCTGCGAGAACTATGGGGACATCGCCAGCACGGACGGCGGTTATGTAGGTGGTATCGCCGGCGCCTCCTGGGGGACCATCCGGGACAGCTGGGTCAAGTGTCATCTCTCCGGCGGCGATTATATCGGCGGCGTGGCCGGACTGGGAGCCACGCTGGAAAACTGCCATACGCTGGTGGAAATCGAAGAGGGCTCCGCCTATCTGGGCGCCGTGGCGGGAGATGTGGACGCCGATGCCGCCGTATCCGATAACACCTTTACCAGTGAACGACTGGGGGCTCTGGATGGGATCAGCTACGCCGGCCATGCTGAACCGGTGGATTTTGACACCCTGTGCACCACGCCCGGCGTACCGGAATCCTTCTCCCGGCTGGAGCTGACCTTTGTGGCGGACGGCGTGGTGGTAGAGGTCGTCCCCTTCCAGTACGGAGAGGGGATTGACGCCCTGCCGGAGATTCCGGCGAAAAAGGGCTGCTCTGCCTCCTGGCCGGATCTGGACTACACCTGCCTCACTGCCAGCCAGACCCTGGAGGCGGAGTATACCCCCTACACCTCCGCCCTGACAGATGGCGGGGAGCTGCCGGAGATCCTGGTGGACGGCAGCTTCAGCAGCCGGGCACAGGTCTCCCACACCACGGAAGAGGTGGCCTGGACGGACGGCGGCGCGGAGTATGCGGGCACCGCCTACACCGTAACGGTGGAGGACCCGGACCTGGAACAGGCGGCCTACACGGTCCACTGCCGCCTGCCGGACCCCGGCAAGCGGTACGACCTCTGGGTGCTGAGTGAGGATGGCTGGACCAAGACGGATGCCCGGTTGGACGGCCAGTATCTGCTGCTGGAGAGCCAGACCGGGACGGTCACCTTCTGCCTGACGGAGCGGGCCGGTCCTCTGGCGGTCGTTATTCTGGCCGTCGGCTTTGCCGGGCTGTTGATCGGCTTTTGCTGGCTCATCCGCTGGCGGCGGAAAGGCACTGCGGCAGGACGCAAACACTGACCTGCGGCCGTGTGCGGAGGAGACAAAGCACGATATGGCACGCTCTCTGCCGGAGAATGGAGATGCGGTCCGTATGCCGCTTTTGGGGTTCCCCGGACCCGGTGCCGGAAAAGGCATGGCAAGCTGCCATGCCTTTTCTGCCGTTCATGCGGCGATTCGCGTTTCGCGGATGGCTGTGCGCCACGCCGCATGGACGGACAACGGCCGGGGATTCTCCTGGCAATCTCTGTCCTGGCGGACTTCCGCCGGAGGAGTTCCGGCAGAATGATGACAGGCGGAACCGGGCTGCCGGAGCGTGCGTTGGCACCGGAGGGAAGCAGGCGGCCCCGTCAGCAGAATCCTCGCCTGGGAATGGCGCGGCATCGCATCCCGGACCGGACAGCCGGGGCGGGACGGCCGCAAGCTGCTTGTGTGCATGATTGAGGCGGTTGAAATCCTCAAAGTTAAGCGGTTATGCCGGACATATTGTTGAGAATGGCCCTGTCTTATGGTATGATTTGGTTGATCGCCCACGGACAGGGAGATGCCACGCTTCCGTGGCCTGTCCGGCAGAACGCCTGGGGAACATCCCGGCAGGCCGGGGCAAGAGAAACAAGTATCTATGGTCAATCGGGGAAGGGCCGATCATCCCTGGCCGCCGGGCAGGCTCTGGCCGCTGCAAAACGGCGCTGCCCCGGTCTACCCATCATTTTCAAACACGCGGGAAATTCTGCCCGGGTTGAAAAGAGAGGGTAAAAGCCGCGCCTGTCCGTTTCGGTCCGCAATGAGAAGGGAGTCCTTTGATCCATGTCTGCATTCAGCGAATTTTTCCTCATGAAGCCGGATGACGTCAAGCGCTATGCGGCAGAGGTTCTTCACCGGTTCGACCCGGATGAGGAGACCACCTGTACGGAGATCGGCGACGGCAACATCAACTACGTCTTCCGGGTCCGCTCTCTGCGGGATGGCCGCTCGGTCATCGTCAAGCAGGCGGACAAGCGGCTGCGCTCCTCCGGGCGGCCGCTGGACATCTATCGGAGCAGGATCGAGGCGCAGGCCCTGCAGCTGGAGTCCCGGCTGGCGCCGGATTACATCCCGGAGGTCTACCACTATGACGAGACCATGGCGGCTCTGTCCATGGAGGATATCTCCGCCTATCGGAACCTCCGCAAGGAGCTGCTGGCGGGCAGGATATACGGCCATCTGGCGGAGAACATCTCCACCTTCCTGGCCCAGTCCCTGCTGCCCACCACGGATCTGGTGCTGGACCGCCGGGAGAAAAAGCGCCGGGTGCAGTTCTTCACCAATCCGGAGCTGTGCGACATCACGGAGGATCTGGTCCTGACGGAACCCTACTGGAACTACAAGGGCCGCAACATCGTTACCCCCGGGAACGAGGACTTTGTCAGGACCTTTCTCTATGAAAATGATGCCCTTCACAGGGAGGTGGGCAGGCTCCGAAACGGCTTCATGAACAACGCCCAGGCGCTGCTCCACGGGGATCTCCACACCGGCTCCATCTTTGCCAACGAACAGGGCGTAAAGGTCATTGATCCGGAATTCGCCTTTTACGGTCCCATGGGATATGATATCGGCAACGTCATCGGGAACCTGTTCTTCTCCTGGGCCAACCACTGTTTTACCGCGCCGCAGGACACGGCGGCTGCCCGGGCGCTGGAGGATACCATCCGCGGCGTGTGCGACCTGACGGCGGAGAAGCTGACCGCCAGGTACGACGAGCTGGTGACCTTCCCCCTGTACCGGGCGGAGGGGTTCTGCCGCGCGTATCTGGACGGCGTCATGGCCGACTCCTACGGCTATGCGGGCACGGAGATCATCCGACGGGTGGTGGGCGACTCCAAGGTCATGGAGGTCACCTCCGTCACAGACCCGGACATCCGGATTCCCATGGAGCGGGCCCTGATTAAAATGGGTATCTTCCTAATCCGGGAGCGGGAGAGCGGCCTGAACGGCTCCGCCGTGACCAGAGCTTTCCGCGGGATACTGGCGTAAAGGAGGCGGCAAGATGGAACGTATGGACCGGGATATGCCGTTCCTGCTGCAATATGAGCATGTGGCGTGGTTTGAGAAGGGAAAAGTCCGCATTCTGGACCGCCGGGTCTATCCCACAGAGGTCCGGTTCGTGGTGTGCACGGACTACCACGAGGTGGTACAGGCCATCGCGGACATGGTGACCCAGAGCGCGGGCCCCTATACCGCCGTGGGCATGGGCATGGCCCTGGCTGCCTGGCAGGTCCGGGACAAGGGCGCACGGGAGCAGGAGGAGTTCCTGCGGCAGGCGGCCTATGACCTGGCACACGCCCGGCCTACCACCGCCAACCGGTACGGCCAGATCACCTGCCGCTGTGCCGATGTGGCGAAGGAGACCCTGGCTGCGGGCCGGGATCCGGTGGAGGCCATCGTGGCATCCACTGTGGAGTCCCTGAACCGCCGGTACAGCACCATGCAGGTGGTAGGGGATTATCTGGCGAATCTGATCCCCAATGGCGGCGCCATCCTGACCCAGTGCTTCGGCGAGACCATCATCGGCACAGTGATCCGGGCCGCCAGGCGGCAGAACAAGACCTTCCGGGCCTACTGCGCGGAGACACGGCCTTATTTACAGGGGGCCCGGCTCACGTCCAGCTGCTTTGCCCAGATGGGCATCGATACCACGGTCCTGACAGACAATATGATCGCCTACGCCATGGAGCGGGAGGGCATCGACCTCTTCACCTCAGCGGCGGACTCCATCGCCTGGGACGGCCATATCGCCAACAAGATCGGCACTTTCCAGATCGCCATCCTGGCCAAGTGTTTCGGGGTGCCCTACTATGTCACCGGCATCCCGGACCGGGAGAAGCGGACGAAGGACGACATCGTCATCGAGATGCGGGACCCCGCCCAAGTCCTCTCTTATCGGGGGATCCCCAACACGCTCCCCGGGGTGAAGGCCATCTACCCCTCCTTCGACGTAGTGCCGCCGCATCTGATCTCCGGCGTGGTGACGGACAAGGGCGTGTATGTGCCGTATCTGCTGGGAAACTATTTTGACTCTGACGTCAAGCCGTTCTATTGACGGCAAAGGGCCGCCGGGCGGAAGAACTGGAAAACGCAGGGGGACGGTATGCCGGTTGCGGCGCTGGGCCGGATGCCGAAGAGCACCCCCGGCAGGCCGATCCGGCTGTGTGGAAGGAATCTGGGTAGGTCCTTTCCGCCGGGAGAAATGTGCTCTGCTGCATATCAGGCAAGGGACGGAAGCCCCGCCCGCCTTTTCCGGCGTGTCCGCAAAACCGGAATCATACGGGCAGCTATATCAGAAATTAAAAATGAAAATGAAAACAGGAGGCAGCAAATTATGCTGATGCAGGAGGAAAGAGAGCTGGTTGTTGAATACGGCAGGAAAATGAGCACCGACCGTCTGAGCACGGGAACCAGCGGCAATATCAGCGTCTGCAACGCGGAAAAGGGACTGATGGCCATCAGCCCCTCCGGCATGGACTATTTCTCCACCACGCCGGAGGACGTGGTCATCACGGACCTGGAGGCCAACATTGTGGACGGCGTCCGCAAGCCCTCCAGCGAGTGGGCGCTGCACACCGCGTTCTATCGCCACAAGCCCCACGCCAGGGCCGTGGTGCACACCCACTCCATGTACTGCACCACCTTTGCCGTGCTGGGCCAGCCCCTTCGGGCTGTCCACTATGCAATCGGCGACACCGGAGCAGCTACCGTCCCCTGCGCGCCGTACCGCCTCTTTGGCACAGCGGAGCTGGCAGAGGCCGCCATAGAGGCCTGCGGCGGCAGCGACGCCGTTCTGCTGGGCAACCACGGCCTGGTGGCCTGCGGCAGGGACCTCAAAAGTGCTTACGGCCTGGCCTGTAATCTGGAGTACGTCGCGGAGCTGCAGTACCGGACCATGTGCATCGGCACGCCCAATATCCTGACGGATGAGCAGATGGCGGAGGTCATGGAGCGATTCAGGTCCTACGGCCAGCCCGGCAGCGGCAAGGCCGGATATTGAGCGGGGCGGAGGTCCCGCGGAGATCTTCACCAGCCTCCGGATGGCATTGAACACACCGGCATCAAATGCGATCTTGCAGGAGAGCCAGCCCCGCGCTCAGCAGGCGCGGGGCTGGCTTTTTGCCTGCGGCGGGGAAAGCCTCCTGAAGCGCCAAGGCAGACGCCCCTGTGAAGCCGTATCCTGGGAAAAATTTTCCCGGTCTCAAAATGCCGCGATACCTTGCAGCTGCCCAATCGTTACCGGCTGGTAACTGCCCATTCGTTACCTGTTGGTGCCTATGCCACAAGATTGTGCGTACTTTACGAAAGCCGCCTGCCGCGCTACCATGGGGGCACAGATCAGAAAACGAAAGGGTGTTCTCCATGAACGAAAAAGCAAAAAAATACGTGGACCTGTTCCGCCGGGTGAAGATCGCAGCCGCCGCCACGGTGGATGCGGAGGGCCATCCCCAGGCCCGGATCATCAACGTGATGCTGGCAGAGGACGATGGGATGTATATTGTCACCTCCAGAGGCAAGCCCTTCTACAAGCAGCTGGTGGAGACGGGAGAGATCGCCCTGGCAGCCATGTGTCCAGACTGCCAGTCCCTGAAATTCACCGGGAAGCTGCGGGTCGTGGACAAAAGCTGGGTGGACAAGGTCTTTGCGCAGAATCCCGGCATGAACGAGGTCTACCCCGGTGAGAGCCGCTATATCCTGGACGCCTTCCACATCTACGCGGGCCATGGCGAGTGGTTCGACCTGCTCCACTATCCCATCAGCCGGGAGACATTTGCCTACGGCGGGGACACGGAGGAGCACAACGGCTTTGTGATCCAGGATGCATGCATCGGCTGCGGCGCCTGTGCCTCAGCCTGTCCCCAGAAGTGCATCACTCCTGGAACGCCCTATGTCATCAACTGGGCGCACTGCCTCCAGTGCGGCCGCTGCGCGGAGGCCTGTCCGGCAGACGCAGTGCGCCGCCTGCACCCGTAAGCGGCTCATGGAACTGCTGCAAGGGATTTTGGGCCTGTACGCCCAGCGGGCAGACTGGTTCGCGGGATTGCTGCTGGCCCACATCGGCCTGGCTCTGACCGCCATTGCCATGTCCGGCATGATCGGTCTTTTGACAGGCATCTGGATCGCGGAGCATCCCCGTATCGCGCCGCCGGTGATGGGCGTCTGCAATGTGCTGTACACTATTCCCGCCATCTCCCTGCTGGGCATCCTGATCCCCTTCAGCGGGATCAGCAACAAGACTGCCGTTATTGCCCTGACAGTTTACGGCATCATGCCCATGGTGCACAACACCTACGTGGGACTCACCACACTGGACCCGGATATTCTGGAGGCAGCCAGGGGCATGGGCAGTACGGGGACACAGGCGCTGTTTCGGGTGAAGCTGCCCATGGCCGCCGGAGTCATCCTGGCGGGCGTGCGGAACATGGTGGTCATGACCATCTCCGTGGCCGGCATTGCCTCCTTTGTGGGGGCCGGTGGCCTGGGCGTGGCCGTCTACCGGGGAATCACCATTTACGATCCGGCCATGACGGCGGCGGGCAGCATCCTGATCGCCCTGCTGGCCATTGTCTGCGATCTGGCGCTGGGCGCGCTGGAGCGCTATTTCAAAAAGAGAGGAAGCTGAACTTATGAACATCCTGAATCGACTGCAGGCGGCCGTCCTAGCCATCCTGATGCTGGGCACCCTGACCGGCTGCGGCGGAGGCGCCGCCTCCGGAGGGGAGACCGGCTCTGGCGACCCTGTCCGGATCGCCACCAAGCCCATGACGGAACAGTACATCCTGGGAGAGATCCTGGGCCTTCTCATTGAGCAGGCCGGCTATGACGTGGAGATCACTAAGGGCGTGGGCGGCGGCACCAGCAACATCCAGCCCGCCATGGAGAGCGGAGAGTTCGACCTCTATCCGGAGTATACCTCCAGCGGTTGGGTACTGGTGCTGGACCACCAGGCCGAGGGTGTGGATGATGCAGAGATGTTCACCCGGCTTCAGCAGGAGTACGAGGAAAAGTTCCACATGACCTGGGTGGGGAAGTACGGCTTCAACAACACCTTCACCGTCGCCGTCCGGGGCGATGTGGCGGAGCAGTACGGCCTGGAGACCACCAGCGACCTGGCCGGGGCGGCCGGTGAGCTGACCTTCGGCGGAAACCCGGACTATCTGGAGCGGGAGGACGGCTTTCCAACCCTGTGCAAGACTTACGGCCTGGACTTCCGGAATGTGGTGGACATCGACATCGGCCTGAAATACCAGGCCCTGGCCGGCGGAGATATCGACGTGACCAACGCCTTCACCACCGACGCCCAACTGGCGAATCCGGACACAGACCTGGTGACGCTGGAGGATGACAAGCATCTGCAGGTGAACTACTTTTGCTCCACGGTGGTCCGCCGGGACGCATTGGAAAAATTCCCCGGTCTGGAGGAGGTGCTGATGCAGATGGACGGTATTCTCTCAGACGGGGAGATGGCCGCGCTCAACTACCAGGTGGAGGTGGAGGGCCGGAACGAGCGGGATGCGGCCAGGGACTTCCTGCTCCAGAAGGGCCTGCTGGAGGCGTGATATGACCCAGCCGATCATTCGCTTTGAAGGCGTCTCCAAGGCCTTCGGCACCCAGACCGTTCTGCGGGACTTCTCTTTGGATGTGGAGCCGGGCGCATTTGTGTCGATCATCGGCCGGTCCGGCTGCGGAAAGACCACCGTGCTGAAGCTGGTAAACGGCCTGCTGTCGCCGGACACGGGCCGAGTTCTGATCCAGGGGCAGGATGTGGCCCGAATCGACCCGGTGGCCCTGCGCCGCCGCATCGGCTACGCCATCCAGAACGTGGGCCTGTTTCCCCACATGACCGTGGAGAAGAACATTGCCTATGTGCCCGCCATCTCCGGCCTGGAGGAATGGAAGGGGAAGCAGTGCAGAGAAAAAGTCGCTGCCCTGCTGAAGCAGGTGGGGCTGGACCCGGCGCTGGCAGGGCGGTATCCCCGCGCCCTCTCCGGCGGGCAGCGCCAGCGGGTGGGTATCGCCAGGGCGCTGGCCGCCGGTCCGGAGCTTCTGCTGATGGACGAGCCCTTCGGCGCGGTGGACGAGATTACCCGGGGCCAGCTGCAGGATGAGCTCCTGCGCATCCACCGGGAGAGCGGCATCACCGTCCTGTTTGTGACCCACGACATCGCGGAAGCCCTGAAACTGGGGACCCGCACACTGGTGATGGACGCCGGGCAGATCCAGCAGTATGACGCGCCAAGCCGCCTCCTGGCGCACCCGGCCACGTCCTTTGTGGAGCGGCTGGTCCGCCGCAGCCGGGTGTTTCAGACCCGGGCGTAACGTCTCCGGCAGACCGGCCGTCCGCTGGAAATGGACAAAAGAGAAAAGAGGTCCGAAGGACGTACGTCCTTCGGACCTCTTCGCTTATGGGGATCAGCTTGCCAGCATGCTGGGCAGCCAAGTGACCAGCGGCGGGAACACCGCGCAGAGCGCGGTCACGATACAGATGATGATAATGAACGGTATAACGCCCCTGTAGACCTCCTGGATTTTGATGCTCGGAGGCAGGATGCCCTTCACATAGAACAGGGCGAAGCCGAAGGGCGGCGTCATGAAGCAGGTCTGCAGCAGCGTGGCGCTGACGGCCACCAGCCACAGCCGGTCGAAGCCGAAGGTATCCATGATCGGCAAGAAGATGGGGAACACGATCATGACGATGCCCAGCCAGTCGATGAACATGCCCAGAAGGAACATGATGACCATCATGATGGCGAAGGCGCCCCACTTGCCGATACCCATGCTCAGGACCCAGTCCGCGATGATCTGGTCACCATCCAGAGACATGAACACGCCGGTAAAGGCAGCTGCGCCGAAGAGGATGATGAACACCATGGCGGTGGTTTTGGCGGTGTCGATCAGAGACTCATAGAGCATCTTCCAGCTGAACTGCTTGTAGAAGATCGCCAGGATCAGGGAGAACAGGGCGCCGATGCCCGCGGCCTCCGTGGGGGTGGCGATGCCGCCGAAGATGGAGCCCAGCACGCCGAAGATCAGAATCAGCGGCGGGATCAGGTTGATCAGGGAGCCGGTGATGCGCTTCTTCAGGGGCATCTCCGCCAGCTCCTCGGGACTCATGGCCGGGCCCCAGTCGGGATGGATGTGGCAGACCACCATCAGGTAGATGATGTATCCCAGGGACAGGCTCAGGCCGGGGACGATGGCGGCGAAGAAGATCTTGCCGACGGAGACCTCTGCGTAAGAGCCCATGGAGACCAGCATGATGGAGGGCGGGATCAGAATGCCCAGGGAGCCGCCGGCGCACACCATGCCGCAGGCCAGGGAGGGTTTGTAGCCGCTGCGCAGCAGCACGGGGAGAGACAGCATGCCCATGGTGACAACGGAGGCGCCCACGATGCCGGTGGTGGCGGCGAACACGGTGGAAACCAGGATCACGGCCAGACCCAGTCCGCCCTTCAGGGGCCCCAGCAGGTAACGGATGGACTCAAACAGGCCGTCCGCCACCTTGGAGTGGGTCAGGAAGTTGGCCATCAGCACGAACATGGGGATGGCCACCATGGAGTAGCTTTGCATCTGGTCGTAGATCTTTGTCATGGCGATGGTGACGCCGGGGGTACCCCAGGCCAGCCAGCCGACGATGACGCCGGCGCCGCCCAGCACGAAGGCCAGCTCCTGGCCCAGGACAAGGCCCACGACCATCAGGCCGAACAGGCCGAGGATCAGCGCCACGCCAAGCGTGCCGGCGGGGATCTCAGCGGCTGCGACCAGCCCCTGCAGTTGTTCCAAAATCGCAGTCATCCCTGCGCCTCCTTTCCGTTCGCGGAAGCCGTGACGAGTCCCTCCACATGCTTGAGGATCTCAGAGACGGCCTGGATGGCGAGCAGCACCAGCCCCACGAACAGGCAGAGCTTCACCGGCCAGGTGGGCGCGGCCCACACGGAGTAGGTCTGCTCACCGGTGGTATACGCGTTCAGGAAGAAGGTCCAGCTGGCGGGAACGAGACCCATCAGGAAGGGGACCAGGAAGATCGCGTATGTGACGATATGCAGGATGTGCTGGACCCGGACAGGGAACATGGCGTAGACCACGTCCACCGCCACGAAGGCCTTTTTCTGAAGGCCGTATGCGCTGATCAGAATGATATAGCAGGCGAACAGCATCACGATCAGGTCCTGAGTCCAGATCTGCGGCCGGTTGAAAATACGGCGCAGGATGACCTCGCACATGATGACGGCAAGGATTGCCAGCGACAGGACGGAGAAGATCCGGCCCAGGAAGTCGTTGAACTTGTCGATGCCATTGTAGATTGCTTTGATGGCTTTCATCAGAAATTCACACCTCTTTCATAAACTCTCTCATCAGTTGTTGAAGAGGCGTTCATTCGCCGCGGTTGAAGCCGAAGCCGTAGTCGCCGGTCCAGTCGCGGTAGTTGTTGGCAGTCTCACGGTAGGCCTGCATGGACTCATAGACCATCTTGAAGTTGGGGTTGATCTCGCACTCCTCCTTATAGGTCTCGATGCAGGTTTCGCGGATAAGCTGCATGTCCTCGTCGGACAGGCTGGTGACCGTGACGCCCTGATCCTCGATCATCTGATTGGTGACGGTCATATCATTGTAGATGTAACGGGAGAGCTGCTCACCGCAGCAGAGGCGGGCGGCGCTCTCAAAGGCCACCTGATAGGCCTCAGGCAGGCTTTCCCAGGCCTGTTTGTTCACCATGACGCCGTTGACACCGGCGGACTGATACCAGGCGGGGGCGCACCAGTAGGGGGCGACCTCCTGCAGCTTCAGGGAGTCATCGGCCTTGGGGCCGGAGAACTCGCCGCCGTCGATCACGCCGCGCTGCAGGGACTCATACAGCTCGGAGGCGGCCACGGTGGTGATGTTGATACCCAGCTTCTGCGCTGCCTTGCCGGCCATGACGCCGCCCAGGCGGATCTTCATGTGCTGCATATCCTCGATGGAGGTGATGGGGGACACGGAGCGGATGCCGGACTCGGAGGGGTTGGTAACCAGCGGGAAGTACTCCATGTTGTACTGGCCGTACATCTCCTTATAGCAGTCCATTCCGCCGGCCTCATAGATCCAGGTGTAGTAGTCCAGGGCGGTAAAGTCGTCCATGATAGTGGACAGCAGCTCAAAGGCCGTGTCCTTGCCGGACCAGTAGCCGCCCCAGTCGCCGCCGCACTCCACGGTGCCCTGGCTGACAAAGTCGAACAGCTGGCTGGCGGAGCACAGTTCGCCCTCGGAGTAATTGGTAATGATGAACCGGCCGTCGGTCAGCTGGCTCACCAGCTCCGCGAAGCGCTGGTCCACGGTGAAGTGGACGTTACCAGCGCCCCAAACGGAACCCATCTTCCAGGTCACGACAGGCAGGCTGCTGTCGCCGCCGGCAGCGGTGGCGTTCAGATTCGCGGTGTCCATGATGCCGCTGTCGGCAGATGCGCAGCCGGACAGCAGCACGGCGGGCAGCAGCAGCGCCATGGTCAGGAACAGTGCAAAAAATCTCTTTTTCATTTCGCTTTCTCCTTGGTCTTTCCTAATTTCACACAGGTGCAGGGGGAAGTCACTCAGTTCCGGGGATCGCCTTCTTTCCGTTGGCCGCAGGGCCGTATTCAAGAAGCTCCCGCTGTTCCGCCGGGGAGCGCGGGAGAACATCTTCCACAAGCTGGGCCGCCCATATTCTGGCGGCGGACATCAAAAGAGCCCGCTCTTTTCTGAGAGTCGGCTCTGCTTGACCGGAGGCTCCTCGCCGCGCTTGCGCAGCTGCCCGCGCAGGCGGCTCAGAGACACTGGGGACATACATAAAAAGGATGCGATGTGCTTGATGCTGACCACGTCCGCCAGCTCGGGATAGCGGCGGAGAAACCACTGGTACCGCTCCATGGCGGAGCTGATGCCGAGAAGAAGCTTCAGCTCCCGTTCCAGCTTCAGTTTCTCCAGCAGGTAAGAACTGTACAGCTGCTGCAGCTCTGCGGACTGCTGGAACTGCTCCGCAAGGAGCTGGGTGGGGATGGACAAGAGCACACAGTCCGTCACCGCCTCAAAGTTGATCGGGAAGGAAGCTGTCAAGATGCTGAGACTCAGCACGGCCTCTCCAGGCCGGTAGAGGAAGCAATCCGTGATATCCCGCCCTTTTTCATCCGTCAGGTAACCCCGAATGACTCCGCTGACCAGAAACGGGATCCAGTCAGAGCAGGCGTCCGGCTTGGCGACAAGCTGCCTCTTTTTGCAGGAAAAAAGCCTTGAGGCATCTGCGAGACTGGCGGCCAGATCTGTATCCTCAAGGTGGAGGATCTCCTCCAAACAATCCTGAATATGCATCGCATCTTCCTTTCTTTCGCCGCAATTATACAAAATTACAGGGAAGATTGCATTAACACAGGTTAATTTTTCTGTCCTCAAACAGAAAAAAGTTAACATTTTGTTAAAAATTTTTTAAATGCAAGAAACGGACGACACACAAAAGGCTATCCTGGGAATCACCTGGGTGGAGAGCAGAATTTCTGTTGAAAATCTATTGACATCGTGTCAGAATACGGCTATAATGCAGATACTGACACTATGTCAATAAGGAGACCTGCAATATGAGAGCGAATGTCTATTTCACAAGGGAGATCACGCCTGAAAAAGTAGTGGAGCTGTATCGTGCCCTGGGCGTGGAGCTGCCCGGCAAGGTGGCCGTGAAGGTCCACTCCGGGGAGAAGGGCAACCAGAATTTCCTGCGTCCGGAATTCTGGTGTCCCATGGTAGAGGAGGTCCACGGCACCATCGTGGAGTGCAATACCGCCTATGGTGATGCGGCTGGCGGTGTCCGGGATCATACGGAGTCCCACCGGAAGCTGCTGCAGGAGCATGGCTGGACCAAGTACTTCGACGTGGACCTGATGGACGCCGAGGGCCCCGACGTGGTGTGGCCCATCCCCAATGGCAAGGTCCTGAAGGAGAACCACGTGGGCAAACACATCCTGCATTATGACTCCATGCTGGTGCTGGCCCACTTCAAGGGCCACCCCATGGGCGGCTACGGCGGCGCCCTGAAGCAACTGGCCATCGGCTGCGCCTCCCGGGCGGGGAAGGCGCTGATCCACTCCGCCGGGAAAACCGATGACCGCTTCAAGACCTGGGAGCAGCACGCCAGCTCCGTGGTCTTTCCAGAGGCCATGGCGGATGCTGCCTCCAGCGTGATAGAGCACTTTCGGGGCAAGATTGCCTTCATCAATGTGATGAAGAACCTGTCCGTGGACTGCGACTGCTGCGCCGTGGCCGAGGATCCCTGCATGAAGGACATCGGCATCCTGGCCTCTCTGGACCCAGTGGCCATCGACCAGGCCTGTATCGACCTGGTAATGCAATCCGATGATCCGGGCAGGGAACACTTCATGGAGCGGGTGAACAGCCGCAACGGCATCCACACCATCGAGGCCGCAGCGGAATTGGGCTTCGGCTCCCGGACGTATGATCTGACCGAACTGTAAGCATTGAAAGGAGCAACCTGCAATGAGCAAGATATTGATCGCCTATTTTTCCGCCAGCGGCGTCACGGCCCGCACGGCGAAGGAGATGGCAAAGGCCGCTGGAGCGGACCTGTATGAGATTTGTCCGGCAGAGCCCTATACCGCTGCGGACCTGAACTGGATGGACCAGAAGAGCCGCAGCACGCTGGAGATGAACGATCCAGCCTGCCGCCCCGCCATCGCGGCACCGGCGGCGGATCTGGACCAGTACGACACCGTGTTCGTCGGCTTCCCCATCTGGTGGTATGTGGAGCCCCGTATCGTGGACACGTTCCTGGAGAGATCTGATTTTTCCGGCAAGACGGTGATTCCCTTCGCCACCTCCGGCGGCAGCGGGATCGAGAAGGCGGAGCGGAGCCTGAAGTCCCACTGTCCCCAGGCCAACTGGAAGAAGGGCAAGCTGCTCAACCACATGGATGCGGCCGCCTGGACCAAAAGCGTGCTGGATTCGGGGTGCTGAAGCGCCGGGGGCCGCAGGACACCGGCCTTGAGCAGGCGTTCCCAATACCCGGCCCATCCGGCTGGGTGAGAGCTGTGGACGGACGCCCCGTGTTCTATTTGACACAGCGATGGGAAACCGGTATCATGTGTTTGAACAGCACTGGGACCATAGGCGCGGAATGCGTGCCGGAAACCCATGGAAACAAGAGAGGGAACTGCCATGCCGAGAGGATCAGAAGAGCTGACGAACGCGCGGAAAGCGGAGATTGTCAATGCCTGTGCCGTACTCTATGAGACCAGGAGCTTCAAGGAGATCACGCTGAAGGAGATCGGGGAGAAGACCTCTTTCACCAGAACGTCGATCTATAACTATTTCCAGACAAAAGAGGAGATCTTTCTGGCTCTGTTCCAGCGGGAGTACGAGGCATGGATCGAGGATCTGGACGCCCTGCGCTGTGGACACCGGAAGTTGTCCGTGGATGCTTTTTCCGACGAGCTGGCCCGCACGCTGGAGCGGCGGGAGCGGCTGCTGAAGCTGATGGCCATGAATCACTATGATATGGAGGCCAACAGTCGGATCGAAAATCTGGTGGCGTTCAAGAAGGCGTATGGCGGCTCCCTGCTGGCCGTGACCCACTGCCTGGAGAAGTTTTTTCCCCGGATGACGGATGAGGACGTGCAGGGATTCCTCTATGCTTTTTTCCCGTTCATGTTCGGTATTTACCCCTATACCGCAGTAACGGAGCAGCAGCGTACGGCTATGGAGCTGGCGGGCGTCGGCTATGTCCGGCTTTCTGTCCGGGAGCTGACGCGGTCGTTTACCGCCAAGCTGCTGCAGGGATTTCAAATGTGAGGGAGGAGGTCCGCCGGACCCGGCGTTCCGTTTCCTGTCTGAATGACAGCCCTGCGCCGGACCGGCGCGGGGCTGCTTTTCTTGGGTGGAAGCGGCGGAAGACTGTGGGGATGCTGCCTTTCCGACAGGAGCTGCCGGGAAGGGAGCTGAAATCCTGGAGGGCCGGTTGGAAGCACCCGGACGCTGCGGCCCGCTGGCCCATGCGCCCGCCTCCAATCAAGCATAGAAGGCCGCCCTTGTAGGTGCCCGGGACCGTTTCTCAAACCGGAAGGGTGCCATGATCCACCCCGGTATGTTACCGAAAAAGACTGCGGCTCCGCATTTTGGGGTTTCCATTTTGGGAAAATTGGGCTATGATGAAACAAAATGGGCCCCGATACCAGCACAGGGCAGAAAGGCGTTCCTATGGATATCAAACAGTTGTATTATTTTACGGCGGTGGCACAGGCGGGCAGCTACTCCAAGGCAGCAGAGAGTCTGGCAGTGTCGCAGCCCACGCTGTCCGTCACGGTCAAAAAACTGGAGGAGGAGCTGGGTGTTCAGCTCTTTTACGCCTTCAACCGGGAGCAGCACCTGACCGACGAGGGTCTGCGCCTGTGGACCAAGGCCAAGCAGATCCTGGACCTGTATCAGGAGACGCTGGACGATATGAAGACCACCAACAAAAACAGCTCCGGCAAATTCACCCTGGGCCTCTCTCCGCTGTTCGGCGCCTGCTTTTTCGGTGACTTGATCCCCAATTTCTCCATGGAGTATCCCAATATTGAGATCAAGATGATTGAGGACGGCGCCTACCGCATCGACCAGCGGATCGAGCGCGGCGAGGTGGATATCGCCGTCACGCTCAATTCCAAACGCCTGTCCTCCTTTGCTTACTGTCATTTTTCCACCCAGAGGAACGTGGCGCTGCTTCACAAGAGCCACCCGCTGGCGAAGGAGCCCTCCGTCACGGTCTCCCAGCTCCGGGATGACTCTTTCGCCATCTTCAATCAGGACTTCATTCTCCACGAACAGATCGTGGACGCCTGCCATGCGGCCGGTTTCCGGCCGAAATTCGCCCTGCTCAGCTCCCAGTGGGATTTCATGGTGGAGCTGGTGTCAAAAAACCATGCGGTTTCCATCCTGCCCAAGCCGGTGCTGGACAAGCATCCGGATCCCAACGTGTGCTGCGTGCCCATGAGCGACAGCATGAAATACTGGGACATCGTGCTGGCCTGGAACAAGGACAAGTATATGCCGAAAGCCTGCGCGCTGTTTCTGGATTACTGCAAGCACCATCTCCCGCCGGATGACCTTTAAGACGGGT